>Ga0209712_10003069_pt1 | contig 13610 bp, 10 predicted proteins | sample ArcOceMetagenome_FD_187443 | JGI IMG/M metagenome (GOLD analysis project Ga0209712, IMG submission 187443) | Marine eukaryotic phytoplankton communities from Arctic Ocean - Arctic Ocean - Greenland ARC118M Metagenome (SPAdes) (version 2) | ecosystem: Environmental > Aquatic > Marine > Oceanic...
TGAATGCTGAGCAGCTGAGTGAGGCGGTGGAGTTACTTTAGGAACTTTCGGCCCTTAGCGGACCTTCGTGGACTGCGCAGCGAACGGCAACTAAGAGCCCATTGTGTAAATTCGACTTTCGTGCTGCGCGCGCTCGCAGCACGAAATTGCGGCTCTTGCATCATACTCTGGGTTGCCAAGCGGCGGAAAAACCTGCCGTTCATGCTCGCAGCCAGGAAAGTCAGAATGCCATCACAAACTAAATGGCAAGGTCAGCCTTTCGCGGTCATATCGAATACTTGCGAACAAGTACGCTACTCTCGCACAGACCGAATGCTGCACTGGTTAGTTTCCCTCTGATCTCTTAACACTGCAAGGGCCAAAACTGAACTGTTAGAACCTTCATGCCGCAACGCTCAGCGGGCTGCTTCGCTGTGGAATGCCGGTTTGGTCGTCGAGTTGGCTAACTGATTGTCCGAGAACTAACTTAGGTCAGATATTTCAGGCTGCGGAAAAATTGGGCAATCCTGCCTTCCATGCTTCTTTTCATACGAGCGAAACCTCGCGGCAGGTGCATTCATCAAACTTGGTATTGACCCTGCCCATGCAACGACATCTGAGGGCGTCATGAACCAAAATTTGCGCATTCTCGTTGTTGAACCTGACCCCGAAAGAGTGCGGGAGATCATTGATGCCTTAAAGGATGCCGGCTGGTCGGACGTTACGGCGTTGGCGCAGATGTCGGCTCTGGACCGGACAGTCAAAGAATTTGCACCCGATATCGTCTTGATCGATCTTGCCAATCCTGACCGCGATACGCTTGAACATATTTCCCATGCGACAGAGACGTCCAAACGGGCCGTTGCGTTGTTTGTCGATCAGACGGATGACATGCTAACGCAAGCCGCGCTGAACGCGGGGGTCAGTGCCTATGTGGTTGATGGTCTCAAGATGGACAGGATCAAGTCGGTTCTGGAAACGGCAATTGCGCGGTTCAAGATCATGCGCCAGATGCAATCGGAACTGGATGCCGCCAAACAGGCACTCGAGGACCGCAAAACAATTGACCGCGCCAAAGGGATTTTGATGCGCCAGCGAGGTTTGTCCGAAGACGAAGCCTATAATTTATTGCGCAAAACCGCGATGAACCAGAACCGCAAAGTCATCGATGTCGCTCATGCCCTTGTCACGGCCGCGGAGCTTTTGTCGTGAGCCAAACCGTTTTGAATTGTGGCTATGTTCCTTTGGTGGATTGCGCCCCGCTGGTGATCGCCAAAGAGCTTGGGTTTGCGGCCGAAGAAGGGCTGGCGTTTAACCTTGTGCGCCAGCCATCTTGGTCAGCCCTGCGCGATATGCTCGCGCTTGGGCATTTGGATGCCGCACAAATGTTGTCCCCGATGCCCGTGGCGATGTCGATCGGCTTTGGCGGGCTTCCGGCGCGGGTCGACACACTGATGGTCTTGTCCGTTAATGGCACAGTGTTTGGCGTTTCAAATGATGTGGCGGCAGACCTCGGGGCCGTACCGTTTGGAGATGCTAAAGCCCTGTTGTCTGCGCTGAGTGCGCGAAAGGGTGCAAAGCTTCGCGTCGGTGTGCCCTTTCACTATTCCATGCACCGCTTGTTGTTGTCCTATTGGACATCGACCGCACCCGATTTGCAGATCGAAGAAATTACAGTGCCGCCGCCGCGTATGGCCGATGCTGTCGCGGACGGGTTCGTCGATGCGTTCTGGGTCGGTGAACCCTGGGGGAGCGTCGCAGTCGGGCAAGGTGTGGCCCAGCTGATGATGACGGGCAAAGATGTTTGGCAATTCGCACCTGAAAAGGTCGTCGCGGCGCGCCATGATTGGGTCGAGGCCAATCCAGACGCCTCCGCGCGGTTGATGCGCGCGATTTTCAAAGCATCTGCGTGGCTGGATGCGAGAAAGAATATACCTCTCGCTGTCGAAATTCTGGCCCGCAGCGAACACCTCAGCATGTCACCGGATTTAATTGACCCCGCCCTGTCAGGGGACCTCATCACCAAGCAAAATATGGCCCCACAGGTTGTCGGCCGCTTTTTGCAATTTCATAAACATGCGGCGACTTTTCCTTGGCGCAGTCAGGCCGCATGGATCGCATCCCAGCTTGGTGCGGACGCCGCAGGGATAGAAAAGGCCAAGGCGTGTTTTCGAACAGACCTCTATCGTCAGAACCTTGCAGACATCGGTGCGGACATGCCCGGTGCATCTGAAAAAGAAGAAGGCGCGCTGCACTTTGAAACGGCAGTGGCGTCCACGCGCGGGCATATGATTCTTGCGCCTGATGCCTTTTTTAATGGCAGAACCTTTGATTTTTCCCGGATGTGACGCTTAATTCCTGTGCGGTTTCTGCATTGCAGCATGAATCAATACGGCAATGCAGCAAAACTGTTGCGCGCACAGATCGCGCTGTTCCATTATGAACCCAAGGGGCAACGAAGCCCGCGAATATGCGCAAACCGATGCAGGTCGCGCACCTCACAGAGCAAAGCCGCTCGTATGAAACACGGATCTCCCCCCCCGTGTATTATACGTGCGGCTTTTTTGTTTTTCGCCTTTTAGGCGTCGAAAGGACTTAATCATGAAAAAGACACTTGCGATCTTACTGGCAACGTCCAGCCTGTTGGCCACGACTGCGGCAGCTCAATCTTTGGATCTTGAAAAAGAAGACCTGACACTCGGGTTTATCAAACTTACAGATATGGCCCCGCTCGCGGTGGCCTACGAGTTGGGCTATTTCGAGGACGAAGGTTTGTTTGTCACCCTTGAAGCGCAGGCAAACTGGAAGGTTTTGTTAGACGGTGTGATCAGTGGGGAGCTTGACGGTGCGCATATGTTGGCGGGCCAGCCCTTGGCCGCGACGATCGGATATGGGACCGAAGCGCATATCATTACGCCTTTTTCAATGGATTTGAACGGCAACGCCATCACGGTCTCCAACGAAATTTGGGATCAAATGCGCCCCAATGTTCCGCTTATGGACGATGGCCGCCCACAACATCCCATTAGCGCAAGCGCGCTGGCCCCCGTTGTCGAGGATTACCTCGACCGTGGTGAGCCGTTCAACATGGGCATGGTATTCCCTGTCTCCACCCACAACTACGAAATCCGCTATTGGCTGGCCGCGGGCGGTCTACAGCCGGGCTTTTACAGCGAACAGGATATTTCCGGGCAGATCGGCGCGGATGTGTTGTTGTCCGTGACGCCGCCGCCACAAATGCCGTCAACAATGGAAGCAGGCACGATTTTTGGCTACGCAGTTGGCGAACCGTGGAACCAGCAGGCGGTGTTCAAAGGCATCGGCGTTCCGGTGATCACTGACGACGACATGTGGAACAACAACCCCGAAAAGGTGTTCGGCATCACGGCAGAATTTGCCGAAGAGTATCCTAACACCACAATTGCGCTGACCAAGGCTTTGATCCGCGCCGCGATCTGGCTGGATGAAAACGACAACGCGAACCGTGAAGAAGCTGTGGAAATGTTGTCACGCCCTGAATACGTGGGTGCGGACGCCGAGGTCATCGCCAACTCTATGACAGGGTTCTTTGAATTCGAAAAAGGCGATGTGCGCCCCGCGCCCGACTTCAACGTGTTCTTTCGCTACAACGCGACATACCCGTTTTATTCCGATGCAATCTGGTATTTGACGCAGATGCGCCGCTGGGGCCAAATATCGGAAACGATGTCTGACGAGTGGTTTTTTGAAACCGCCGCCGACGTCTATCGCCCCGACATCTACCTCGACGCGGCGCGTATGCTGGTGGATGAGGGCTTGGCAAACGAGACTGATTTCCCTTGGGACAGTGATGGCTTCAAAGACCCGACACCCGCGACCGATATCATCGACGCCATCCCCTATGATGGCCGCGCGCCGAACGCCTACATCGACCGCCTGCCAATCGGGCTCAAGTCCGGCCAGACCGTTCTTGACGGTGAAATCCAAGGCTAAGCCAAATTGCCCACCTTGCGAGATTGCAGGGTGGGCCAATCCCTTTCCAAAAGCAGCAGTTGGACACCCGATATGACCGCGATTGATCCCACCACCCTTGACGCAGAAGCCCGCCGCGCGCGTCGCTTTGCCCGCATCAACAAGGCAGACGCATGGCTAAATGTATTTGGCCTGTCATGGCTGACCCCGATCCTGCGGGCCGCTGCAGGCGATAACCCGCGTGCCCAAGCCGGTGAGGTCTGGCGGTTGTTGGGTGTGCCCCTTTTGGCGATTGCGATTTTTGTGACGATGTGGGCGACACTTGCGCCGACGGTGCAAACATCCCTCGGGGCGGTGCCAGGTCCGGTGCAGGTCTGGGAACAGGTCGGAGAGTTACGCCAGGATGCCATCCGCGAAGGCGAACGCGAGGTTGCGTTTTATGAACGCCAAGACGCGCGCAATGCCGAAGCGATTGCCGAAGGTAACCCCGACGCCTTGCGCGATCGTATCTATACCGGCAAGCCCACCTACTACGATCAAATCTGGACCTCGATCAAAACGGTCTTCTTCGGGTTCCTGATCGCGTCAATTGTCGCCATTCCATTGGGCATCGCAGCAGGATTGTCCGTAACAGCCAACGCCGCGTTGAACCCCTTGATCCAGATTTTCAAACCTGTGTCCCCGCTGGCATGGTTGCCCATTGTCACCATGATCGTTTCGGCCGTCTACACGACCAACGACGGATGGTTCGAAAAATCATTTCTGGTGTCGGCCATCACGGTGACCCTGTGTTCGCTATGGCCGACGCTGATCAACACCGCACTCGGCGTCAGCAGTATCGACAAAGACCTTGTCAGCGTGTCGCGCGTGTTGAAAATGAACACCTACACCAAGATCACCAAACTGGTCCTGCCCTCGGCGTTGCCACTGATCTTCACCGGATTGCGCCTGTCGCTGGGTGTAGGATGGATGGTCCTGATCGCGGCTGAAATGCTCGCCCAGAACCCCGGCCTCGGCAAATTCGTCTGGGATGAATTCCAGAATGGGTCCTCCCAGTCGCTCGCCCGCATCATGGTCGCCGTGTTCACCATCGGCATCATCGGGTTCTTGTTGGACCGTGTGATGTACGCGCTCCAGTCCATGTTCACATTCTCGAATAGTCGGTGACCCGCGCTCAAGCAGCGAAGCGATAGCGCAAAAGGAAGAATCATGAGCATTTTAAAACTGAGCAATGTGTCCAAAACCTACGGCGAGATGCAGGTCCTGAAAGACATCAATCTTGATGTTGCAGAGGGAGAATTCGTCGTCATCCTCGGGTTTTCAGGCACGGGCAAAACGACGCTAATCAATCTGATGGCGGGACTGGAAAAGCCAACCAAAGGGTCGGTCACCTATTGCGGCGTGCAGATCACGGAACCGGGTCGCGAAAGGGGCGTGATTTTCCAAAGCTATTCGTTGATGCCGTGGCTAACAGTGAACGGCAACGTGGCGTTGGCCGTGGACACGATGTTTCCCGAATTGTCTAAGGCGGACCGCGCGGCCAAGGTCGATCATTATGTCGGCATGGTGGGCCTGAGCCACGCAGCCACCCGCCGCCCTGCGGAATTATCGGGCGGCATGCGTCAACGGGTCAACGTGGCGCGCGCGCTGGCGATGGACCCTGAAATGCTGTTGCTGGACGAACCCTTGTCGGCGCTTGATGCCCTGACCCGCGCCAACCTCGCGGACGAGATCGAAGCGATCTGGGACAAAGACAAGAAAACCTGCGTCCTCATCACAAATGACGTGGACGAAGCGATTATTCTGGCCGACCGCATCATCGCGCTGAACCCTGACGGCACACTGGGTGATGAGTTCAAAGTCGACATCCCCCGCCCGCGTGACCGGATTGCGATGAACAATGATGCTGCGTTCAAGGCGCTGCGAGGGCAGGTCACAACCTACCTAATGGACGTCGGGATCGCATCGAAAGTCGCAGAAACACGTACCCTGCCAAACGTGACGCCCATTCACGGCGTGCCAGCGGCGGTCGCCAAGGCTCAGGAAGGTGGCATCGAAGAAAAATTCCTGAGTTTCTCACAACTGGACAAGGTGTATCCGACCCCCAAAGGCCCGTTAACAGTGGTCGAAAACTTCGACCTAAAGATCAACAAAGGGGAATTTATCTCGCTCATCGGGCATTCGGGCTGTGGCAAATCCACAGTGCTGACGATGGCCGCGGGCCTGAACCCGATTTCCAAAGGCGCAATCCGGCTGGATGGCTGGAACGTGGAAGGCGCAGACCCTGAACGCGCCGTGGTGTTCCAGTCCCCCAATCTGTTCCCGTGGCTGACGGCCAAGGAAAACGTCGCGATCGGCGTGGACAAGGTTTACCCCCGCGCGTCCAAAGCGGAACGCCAAGACGTGATCGAATACTACCTCGAACGGGTCGGTCTGGCCGACAGCATGGACAAGAACGCGGCGTCCCTGTCCAACGGCATGAAACAACGCGTCGGCATTGCGCGCGCCTTTGCGCTGTCGCCCAAATTGCTGCTGCTTGATGAACCGTTCGGGATGCTCGACAGTCTGACCCGTTGGGAGCTGCAAGAGGTGTTGATGGAGGTCTGGTCGCGCACCAAGGTCACCGCGATCTGTGTCACACATGACGTGGACGAAGCGATCCTGCTCGCCGACCGCGTGGTGATGATGACCAACGGACCGCAGGCGACAATCGGCAAGATTACTGACGTTAATCTGCCGCGCCCCCGCACACGCAAGGCGCTGTTGGAACACCCCGATTACTACGCCTACCGCCAAGAAGTTCTTGATTTTCTTGAGGAATATGAGCATGGCGCGACACCTAAACCCAAATCCATCGCAGCGGAGTAATCGGTATGACACAGAAAATGATCGTCATCGGCGCGGGCATGGCCACGGGCCGAATGCTGGAAACGCTGGTCGAGGCAGGCGCGGATTACGACATCACATTGATCAACGGCGAGGCGCGGGGGAATTACAACCGCATCATGCTGTCGCCCGTGTTATCGGGGGACAAGACCTACGATGAAATCGTCACGCATGATGACGAATGGTACAAAACGTACAAAATAGAAACCCGTTTTGGCTGTTTTGTCAAAACATTGATCGTGAAAAACGGGCTGTCACGACCGACACGGGCGAGGTTTTACCATACGATAAGCTGGTGTTCGGGACAGGGTCGAACCCGTTCATGATCCCGTTGCCCGGACACGATCTGACGGGCGTGATTGCCTACCGCGATCTGGAAGACACGCAGCGGATGATGGACCTTGGACCTGACCACAAATGCGTCGTGATCGGCGGCGGGTTACTGGGCCTTGAGGCGGCGGCAGGCATGGCCGCGCGCGGGGTCGAGGTGACCGTGGTGCACATCATGGGCCACCTGATGGAACGCCAGCTGGACGAAGCGGCAGGGTATTTGTTGCGCAAGGCATTGCTCGACAAAGGCATCACCGTGCAATGCAACGCGAATTCAAAGGAAATTCTGGGCGCAAACGGCAAGGTCCGCGCGTTGCTATTGGACGACGGCACGGAGCTCCCCTGCGATCTGTTGGTCATGGCCGTGGGCATCCGCCCGAATGTGAAGCTGGCGCAGGACGCAGGGCTGGCCGTGGGCAAAGGTATTCATGTGGATGACCAGATGGTCACATCGGACGGCGATGTGTTGGCCGTGGGCGAATGCGTAGAACATGATGGTGCGATCTTTGGCCTTGTGGCACCCCTTTATGATCAAGCCCGCGTTGCTGCGCAGACGTTGATGGGGGAACAGGCGCAGTTTGTTCAAAAAGAAGTATCCACCAAGCTGAAGGTCACAGGATGTGATCTGTTCAGTGCGGGTGATTTTGCGGACGGCGAAGGGCGCGAGGATATCGTATTTCGTGATCCGGGCCGCGGGGTTTATCGACGGCTGGTGATTGAAAACAACGCGATCATCGGGGCGGTGATGTATGGCGATACCGCCGACAGCAACTGGTTCTTTGGCTTGATCCGCGACAAGATCGACATCGCGGATATGCGCGATACGCTGATCTTCGGACCCGCCTATCAAGGGGGGACCCCCCTGGACCCTTTAGCAGCTGTTGCAGCCTTACCGCGTGACGCGGAGATCTGTGGCTGCAACGGAATCTGTAAAGGACAAATCGAAGACGCGATCGCAGCAGGGGCCTCTGATCTGGGTGCCGTGCGATCAACCACCAAGGCCAGCGGGTCCTGCGGGACCTGTACCGGGCTGGTCGAACAGGTGTTGGCCGTCACGTTGGGGGATGAATTCGTCATACCCGCGGCGGCGGCCATATGTGCCTGCACCGACATGACCCATGAAGACGTGCGGCGCATGATCAAATCACAAAAGCTGACGTCGATGCCCGCAGTTTGGCAGGCCTGCGGGTGGAAGACCCCCGATGGGTGCATCGCGTGTCGCCCTGCATTGAATTTCTATCTACTGGCCGATTGGCCGCTGGAATACCGAGACGACCCACAATCGCGGTTCATCAACGAACGCAAGCACGCCAATATTCAGAAAGACGGTACATTTTCCGTCGTGCCACGCATGTGGGGTGGCATCACGACGCCGGATGAATTGCGCGCGATTGCCGATGCCGCCGATAAATACAGGGTGCCAACGGTGAAGGTCACCGGGGGGCAACGTATCGATCTGTTGGGTGTCAAAGGTGAGGATTTACCAGATATCTGGGCCGATCTGAACGCGGCTGGCATGGTGTCCGGCCACGCCTATTCCAAAGGCCTGCGCACGGTCAAAACCTGCGTTGGGACTGATCATTGCCGGTTTGGCACGCAGGATTCCACGGGTCTTGGCATCAAGCTGGAAAAGGAACTTTGGGGGTCGTGGACGCCGCATAAATTGAAACTTGGTGTGTCCGGTTGCCCGCGAAATTGCGCCGAGGCGACGTGCAAGGATATTGGTGTCATCTGCGTGGACAGTGGGTATCAAGTCAGCATTGGCGGGGCCGCTGGCATGGATGTGCGCGAAACCGAATTGATGGTGCAGGTCGCGACCGAGAAAGAGGCTATTGATGTTATAAAGGCCGTGACGCAGTTGTATCGTGAAAACGCCAAATACCTTGACCGGATTTATAAATGGATGGGTAAGGTGGGTCTTGATTGGATCAAAGAACGTGTTGAGACCGAAGGCCCGGCCTTGGTGGACCGATTTGAGCTAAGCCAGTCGATCTATCGTAAAGATCCATGGGCCGAGCACGTTCAGACCAAAGCGGATCGGTATCAGCCCTTGGCGAACTTGTCGTTGGAGGCTGCGGAATGAGCGATTGGATCGATATTGCACCGCTTGAAAACGTGCCTCAGCGCGGCGCACGCATGGTGAAAACAGCGTTCGGATGCGTGGCGGTGTTTCGCACAGGCGAAGATGAGGTTTTCGCGCTGGATAATGCCTGCCCGCATAAAGCAGGACCATTGGCCGAAGGCATTGTGCATGGGAAATCGGTAACCTGTCCGTTGCACAACTGGGTTATTTCGCTGGAAACCGGGCAAGCGCAGGGCGCGGATGAGGGCCGCGTCGCGACGTACCCCGCGCGCGTTGAGAACGGGCGCATTTTGTTGGATCGCGTGTTTTTGAAAGCCAGATCAAAGGACGGGGTGGCGGCATGAGCCTGACACGCACCACATGTCCTTATTGCGGCGTGGGCTGCGGGGTGCTGGCGGGGGCTGACGGGACCATCAAAGGCGACCCCGATCATCCGGCAAACTTTGGGCGGCTGTGTTCCAAGGGCGCGGCACTCGGGGAAACGATTGACCTCGAGGGGCGGCTTTTACACCCGAAAGTCAACGGTGCGGATGCCGATTGGGACACCGCCCTTGATCTGGTCGCGCAAAAGTTCAGCGCGGCCATTGCCGAACATGGCCCTGAAAGCGTCGCGTTCTATGCGTCTGGCCAGTTGCTGACCGAAGATTATTACGTCGCCAACAAGCTGATGAAAGGGTTCATCGGGGCCGCCAATATCGACACAAATTCGCGGCTTTGCATGGCGTCGTCTGTTGCGGGGCACAAACGAGCATTCGGAACGGATACAGTGCCGGGAACCTACGAAGATCTGGAACAGGCCGATCTGGTTGTGCTGGTCGGCTCCAACCTCGCGTGGTGCCATCCGGTTTTGTATCAGCGCATTACGGCGGCAAAAGAGGCGCGGCCCGACATGCGCATCGTAAACATCGACCCGCGCCGCACCGCGACGAGCGATCTGGCGGACATGCATATGCAAATCGCGCCTGACGGTGATATTGCGCTGTTCAATGGATTGCTGGCCTATCTTGTAGATGTCGCAGCGGTAGACCTCGCGTATGTTCAGGACCATGTGCGCGGGTGTTTTGACGCGGTAAAATCCGCGCGAATGGGCGATCCGATGGACAGTGGGCTGGGCGCAAAGGACCTTGCCGCATTTTACCAGCTTTGGGCCGAGACCGAAAAGGTCGTGACAATCTATTCCCAAGGGGTGAACCAATCCAGCTGTGGGACCGACAAGGTTAACGCGATCCTGAATTGTCATTTGGCGACGGGCCGCATCGGGCGCGCGGGGGCGGGGCCATTTTCGGTCACGGGTCAACCCAATGCGATGGGCGGGCGCGAGGTTGGCGGGCTGGCCAATATGCTCGCCAATCATCTTGAATTGGACAATCCCGACCATCAACAGGTGGTGCAGGGTTTCTGGGGCAGCCCGACGATTTGCACGAAACCGGGCCTGAAGGCGGTCGATCTGTTTCAGGCGTGTGCGAACAGTCAGATCAAGGCGCTGTGGGTGATGTCGACCAACCCTGCGGTGTCGTTGCCGGATTCTGATGGTGTGGCTGCGGCAATCGCAAACGTGCCTTTTGTCGTCACGTCCGACATTATGGAACGCACAGACACCAACGATCTGGCGCATATTCTTTTGCCGGCCACCGGATGGGGCGAAAAGGACGGAACCGTCACCAATTCCGAACGCCGTATTTCGCGCCAACGGGCATTTCTGCCAGCACCCGGCATGGCGCGGCCGGATTGGGACATCATCAGTGATGTGGCAAGGCGGATGGGGTTTGGCGCGGCTTTTGCCTATGATAACCCCGCCGACATTTTCGCCGAATATGTAGCCCTTGACGGGGCTGCGTCCCACGTTGTCCGTGATCTTGACCTCAGCATTTTCGCCGACGCCGATTACGCAAAGCTGGTCCCGACGCAGTGGCCGCGAAATGATCACCGGTTTTTTGCCGACGGACAGTTTTATCACCCCGACGGCAAAGCCCGCATGATCGCGGTGACCGCGCCGGTCCTGTCAAAACCACGGTTTGCCCTCAACACAGGGCGCAACCGCGACCAGTGGCACACGATGACACGGACGGGTAAGTCTGTGCGCCTCGGTGCTCATCTTGCCGAACCATATGTCGAGATGAACCCAACTGATGCGACAGAATTAGGTGCCACGCCTGGTGCTTTAATCGCCATCGAAAGCATGTATGGGAGCACGCTATTGCGGGCTTTGCTCACGCCCCGTGTGGCACAAGGCCAACTTTTTGCGCCGATGCATTGGACACGACAGCGCACCACCAACGGCACGGTGAACAGCGTCGCTGCACCAATAACAGATCCGGTGTCAGGCCAGCCTGCGTTGAAATCCAATGCAGTGATTGCACAGGTTTACAAGGCGAAGTGGTACGGCTTTCTGGCGTGCATCAATGAACCAACCCCGCAAACACCCTACGCCGCCATCGCGCGCACGCAAACGGGCTGGCAGGTGGAAATGGCTGGGGGTAAAACGCCCGTCGATTGGGTCACCGAGGCACGGCAACTTTGTGGCCAATCGGGAGGCGATGTGTCAATCCAAGCAGACCCGACCACGGGCAGCCATCGCATCGCCATAACGCGCAACGGCCAAATAACTGCGTTGTTCTTTGCTGCGCCAAACCCTGTTGTTGTGTCGCGCACAGCAATTATTGACATGATCGGCACGGACACACCGTCGCTTGCCGCATTGGCCGGGCGCAGCCCATCTGATCGAGCGGACGCGGGTGCAACCGTTTGTGCGTGTTTCAACGTGGGCCAAAATACTCTGTTGGCCGCCGTAGCGAATGGCTCGCACAGTGTCGCCGCTTTGGGCCAAGCAACCTGTGCTGGCACCAACTGTGGGTCCTGCAAGCCTGAATTGACCGCACTTTTGGCGCAAGCGCAGATCCGGATGGCGGCGGAATGACCCTCGCGCCGTTTGTTCAGATCGTTGCACGCGGCAAGGGACGTGCACGGGCGATGACGATGGATGAGGCGCGTTCGGCCATGGCGTTGATCCTGAAGGGCGACGCCGCACCCGAGGCGGTTGGCGCGTTGTTGATGGTGATGCGGCTGCGCGGGGAAACGGCGGACGAAATTGCCGGTTTCACCGCTGCATTGCGCGCGCATGTAGCGGGGGTATTGCCCCAAGCCGACCTTGATTGGCCGTCATATGCGGCGGGGCGCAGTCGCGGTGCGCCCATGTTTTTACTTTCTGCAAGGCTTGTTGGACAGGCGGGATACACGGTGTCGATGCACGGTTGGAATTCGCATCAATCGGCCACCGCGTCCGTGCGCGAAGTAATTGATCTTGCAGGGCCGCATGTGCGCTATTCGCCCCTCGAAACCCTAAATCCTGAGGCGTTTTCGGTGTTGAACCTGCGCGACACATTCGGGTTGCGGTCGTGTTTCAACACGGTGCTGCGGATGTGGAATCCGTCGGGTGCGCCCGCGACAGTGCAAGGGGTATTTCATCCATCATACCGCAGCCTTCAGGCGCAGGCCGCAGCACTGTTGGGGCAAACGGACCTAAGCATTATAAAAGGCGGTGGCGGTGAATTCGAACGCCACCCATCTAAGGACGCTGTGGTTTTCGGGTTGCGCGATGGTGCGCATATTCAGGAAACCGCAGCCCATATTTTACAAGACACCCGCAAGCTGCACGAAGCGGGAAAAACGATTAATCTATCTGACCTTTGGCACGGCCGCGTGCGTGATCCGTTTGCAATTGCCACGGTTACCGGAACGGCTGCGCTGGCGCTTTGGACGCTCAAGGCCGCACCGACATTTCATGACGCACATCAAATGGCGCAGGGCCTTTGGACGCGTCGTCATCATACAGAAAGCCTGTCCGCATGAAAACCTTTCCCATGTTCCTGCAAATGGCGGGTCGCCGCGTTGTCATTGTTGGTGGCGGTGAACAAGCTGCACAAAAAACACGGCTGATCCTGAAGACCGAAGCGATGGTCGAAATCTGGGCACCGGCGCTCGACCCTGAACTATCGGGCCTCGCGGTTGAGGGGCGGATTACACATCAAACCGGCCCCATAACGCCGGACACGTTTTCAGATACAGCACTGGTGTTCATCGCTTCGGGGTGCCCCGGGATCGACATGGCGTTGCATGCCTTGGCCAAGGCGGGCGGCGCGACCGTCAATGTGGTGGACCAGCCCCAGCTTTGTGACGCCATCACACCCTCCATTGTGGATCGCGACCCGGTGGTCGTGGCCATCGGTACTGAGGGCACAGCCCCCGTGCTGGCACGCCAGATCAAAACCAAACTGGAAGAAACGCTTGAACCGCGCCTTGGCGATCTTGCGGCCCTTGCGGGTCGTATGCGCGGTGCGGCTGCGGCCCGTCTTGGCCCCCGCGCGCGGCGGGATTTGTGGCG
>Ga0209712_10003075_pt1 | contig 13582 bp, 8 predicted proteins | sample ArcOceMetagenome_FD_187443 | JGI IMG/M metagenome (GOLD analysis project Ga0209712, IMG submission 187443) | Marine eukaryotic phytoplankton communities from Arctic Ocean - Arctic Ocean - Greenland ARC118M Metagenome (SPAdes) (version 2) | ecosystem: Environmental > Aquatic > Marine > Oceanic...
CAGATGAAACTTCTACAACAGTTAATAAAGGAGTTGTTTCTGAATACATGCAGCAGTTAAGAAATGTGGTTCAAACAGGCTCTTCTAATGATGTAGAACTATTAAAAATGGCAGTTAAAATGCCAGATGCCTTAAAAACAGAACGAGAAGAATTAAATGAAGATGAATGGGCTCATATAAACACCAATATTCAAGAGGCCATTAAAGATATTATTCAATATAGAATAGATGAAGCTGCCTCTCTAGAAGATGATTTTAAATTACGAATTAAAAATATTCAACACTATTTAGAAGAAGTAAAATCTTTTGATGATGCAAGAATAGAGTTTGTAAAAGAGCGCTTAAAAAAAGCAATAGACGAACTAAAAGTAACAACAGATGAAAATCGTTTTGAACAAGAATTGATTTATTATCTAGAAAAACTAGATATTAACGAAGAAAAAGTTCGATTAGCCAATCATCTAAGTTATTTTTTACAAGAACTAGAAACAGAAGATTCTAATGGAAAAAAATTAGGGTTTATTGTTCAAGAAATAGGAAGAGAGGTAAATACCATTGGGTCTAAAGCTAATTTTGCTCCAATGCAAAAGGCTGTTATTCAAATGAAGAATGAATTAGAAAAAATTAAAGAACAAATATTAAACGTGTTATAAATGTCAGACTTTAAAGGAAAATTAATTGTCTTTTCAGCCCCTTCTGGATCAGGAAAAACAACCATAGTCCGTCATTTATTACATCAAGAAAAATATGGCCTAGAGTTTTCCATTTCTGCAACATCTAGAGAAGCTAGAGGGAAAGAAATTCACGGAGAGGATTATTATTTTATTTCTGCTGAAGAATTTAAACAGAAAATAAAAGCAGACGAATTTTTAGAGTGGGAAGAGGTATACATTAATAATTTTTATGGAACTTTAAAAACAGAAGTAGCTAGAATCTGGGCAAAAGGAAAACATGTGATATTTGATATAGATGTTGCTGGCGGATTAAGAATTAAGAAAAAATTTCCAGATAAAACACTGGCTGTTTTTGTGAAACCACCAGACATGAATGAATTAATTATTAGATTAAAACAACGAGGTGAAGAATCATCAGAAAAAATTGCCATGCGAGTAGCAAAAGCACCTACAGAAATGGCAACGGCGCCACAGTTTGATACTATTATTTTAAATGATGATCTGGCGACAGCGCTAAAAGATGCTGAAAATTTAGTAGAAGATTTTTTAAATAAGTAAGAAATGAAAGTTGGATTGTATTTTGGGACTTTTAATCCAATTCATGTTGGCCATATTATCATTGCCAATCATTTGGTAGAATATTCAGATTTAGATGAAATATGGATGGTTGTTACTCCACACAATCCACACAAAAAGAAGAACTCTCTTTTAGAAAATCATCATAGATATGAATTGGTGTATATAGCACTTGAAAAATATCCAAAAATTAAACCTACAGATATAGAATTTAAATTACCGCAACCTAACTATACGGTTAAAACACTTGCTTTTATAGATGAAAAATACCCACAACATGAGTTTAGTTTAATTATGGGTGAAGACAATTTACAAAGCTTTCATAAATGGAAAAACTATGAAACAATTCTAGAAAATCACGAAATATATTGTTATCCAAGAATAGCAGAAGGGAAGACAAAAACAATGTTTGAAAATCATCATAATATTCATAAAGTCGCTGCTCCAATCATCCAAATTTCTGCAACATTAATTCGCCAAGGAATTAAAAGTAATAAAAATGTAGAACCAATGCTTCCAAAACAAGTTTGGAAATATATTGATGAAATGAATTTTTACAGAAAATAAGTTAGCTAATAAATCTATTTTTTAAAATTTTACTGAAGGATCAAAATTAACCAATCAGGGTTTCGTTGTATATTTGTTTATTAACAGAGGTTTAAATGGCAAAAAGCAAAAAAAAGAAATTCAAATTAAAGCAAAAACTAACCAATAAGTACCGTTTGGTTGTTTTAAATGAGCATACATTTGAGGAAAGGTTTGCCTTAAAATTATCTCGCTTAAATGTTTATATTTTTGGCGGATTATTTTCTGTTATTTTAATTTTAGCAACAATTGTATTAATAGCTTTTACCCCTATAAAAGGATATATTCCAGGGTATTCCTCTGTAAAACTGAAAACAGATGCAAGAAAACTTACCTTGGCATCAGATTCGCTTCAAAACAGATTGGCAGTTTTGGAAAATTACACAAAATCTATCAAATCTATTCTAACAGGTGAAGTTACTTCTGATGATATTATAGATTCTATTCAAGAACTATCAAAAAGAACACAAGTAGATCAAAGCACATTAAATGCTTCAAAACAAGATTCCATTTTTAGAGAAAAAATAGAAAGCAGAGATCGTTTTCCTCTATCAGATCAATTACTGAATAAAGTCAAAATTGTATTTTTCGCTCCAATTAGTGGAACAATTTCTCAATCTTTTAATTCAGAAAACAAACACTTTGCAATCGATGTTGTTGCAAAAACAGGTACACCAGTAAAAGCAGTTGCAGACGGTACAGTTATTTTTTCAGAATGGACTACAGAAACTGGTTATGTTATTATCTTAAAGCATACTAACAATTTTATTTCTGTCTATAAACACAACGGAATATTATTAAAACAACAAGGAGACCAAGTGCAATCTGGCGAAGCAATTGCAAGCATAGGTTCTTCTGGTGAGTTAACAACAGGTCCTCATTTACACTTTGAACTTTGGAGTGATGGTTATGCTGTTAATCCTGCTAATTATATAGATTTCGAATAAATGAGTTTAAAGTCTACTTTAGCGATTCCTTTTGCGAAAAAAGCTCGAAAAAAAGTCCATAAATGGGCATATAACCCACATAAAACGCAGCAGAAAGTTTTTAAGGAACTCATAAAAAAAGCGAAGAATACTGCTTTTGGGAAAGATCATAATTTTGATAAAATCACAAGTTATTCAGATTTTAAAAAACAAGTAAAAGTAACAGATTACGAGGGGTTAAGGCCTTATGTTGATAGAATTATAGCAGGAGAAAATAATGTGCTTTGGAAAGGAAAACCATTGTATTTTGCAAAAACATCTGGTACAACTTCAGGAGCAAAGTACATTCCTATTACTAGAGAATCAATGCCAACTCATATAAAAGCAGCAAAGGAAGCTCTACTGTTTTATATCGCAGAAAAAAATGATGCTAGTTTTGTAGATGGTAAAATGATTTTTTTACAAGGAAGTCCTGTTTTGGAAGCATTAAATGGGGTGAAACTAGGGAGGTTAAGCGGAATTGTAGCACATTATGTACCGCAATATCTTTTAAAAAATAGACTACCAAGTTGGGAAACCAACTGCATAGAAGATTGGGACACAAAAGTAACTGCCATAGTAGAAGAAACCATCAATGAAGATATGACGGTTATAAGCGGAATTCCTTCATGGGTGCAAATGTATTTTGAAAAACTGATAGATAAAACTGGAAAGAAGATATCTGATATCTTCCCAAATTTTAATTTTTTCATCTACGGAGGTGTAAATTTTGAGCCCTACAAGAACAAATTTGAGACTCTTATCGGAAAGAAAATAGACTATATAGAATTATATCCAGCATCAGAAGGGTTTATTGCCTATCAAGACTCTCAAAAAGAGCAAGGGATGTTATTGCAATTAAACAGTGGAATTTTTTATGAATTTATTCCTGCTAATGAATTCTTCGATGAAAATCCAACCAGAATATCTTTAGAAGATGTTCAATTAGGAGTTAATTATGTCATTATTTTAAATACCAATGCGGGTTTATGGGGCTATAATATTGGAGATACGGTAGAATTCTCTTCGTTATTACCATACAGAATAAAAGTAACTGGTAGAATTAAACACTTTATTTCTGCCTTTGGAGAGCATGTAATTGGAAAAGAAGTAGAAAAGGCTTTGAACGACGCAATTAAAGGAACCATTACAAACGTCAGCGAGTTTACAGTAGCGCCTCAAGTAAATCCATCTGAAGGATTGCCCTATCACGAATGGTTTATTGAGTTCGAAAATGAAGAAGAGAATAGTAAAGAATTGGCCTCAAAAATAGATGCTTCAATGCAACAACAGAATAGTTATTATTTTGATTTAATTGCAGGAAAAATATTAAAACCACTTGTCATCAGAAAAGTTAAAAAAGGAGGTTTTCATGAATACATGAAATCTATAGGTAAGTTTGGAGGACAAAATAAAATCCCACAATTATCAGACAATAGAAAGATAGCAGATGTGTTACAAGATTTTTTAAAGGATTAGTCTTTTTAGCATCAATAGATTTATTAAATAAAACAATATGAAAATTATTGCTACCAACATAGGAGAACGAAAAGAGATAGATTGGAAAGGAAAAACCATTACAACAGGAATTTTTAAATTTCCAGTTGATGAACCTGTTTTTTTAGACTATGAAGACGTAAAGGGAGATGTAATATGCAATAGAGCACATCATGGAGGTATAGAACAAGCTGTTTATGGATATTCAGAAACACATTATGCCTATTGGAAAGAACGATACCCTTCGTTAGATTGGCAATACGGAATGTTTGGCGAAAACTTAACTATAGATAATTTAGAAGAAACAGCAATACATGTAGGAGATACATTTAAAGTTGGAGAATGTATTGTAGAAGCAACCAAACAGAGAAATCCTTGTGTAAAGTTAGGAGTACGTTTTAATGACATGAAAATTGTAAAACAGTTCTGGAATACAACCATGTGTGGGGTATATTTTAAAATAATTAAAATAGGAAATGTAAAAGTTGGAGACACATTTGAATTGATAAAAAAATGCTCAGAAAACCCAACAATTGCAGATTTATACATCGCTAAAAGAGTAAGTAAGGGTATATAGGACGTTAAAGTGACGTTTCTTTTTTGTGAAGAAAACGAGTTAACTTCATAGATAGATCTAACAAAATAATTTTAGCATTCCCATTTCTTTCGATGTGATACATGGCATCATTCAATTCTTTTTCAATCGCTAAGATATTTTCGCTATGAACGAAAGGAGCAAAATTTTGCAAATTAAATTTAGGTGTTTGTGTTTCCAAAAAAACAAGATCAGGAGACTTATAATTTAATAATAAGGCCTGTCTAAAGAACTGTAAACAATAGTCTAAAAACTGTTTTTGATTCTCTCGACCAGTTTTGGCGATTGTTTCAGACCACACAACTAATTCTTGAATAACAGCAGCATTTCCTTTTGCTTTAAAAGCAGTTCTAATCCAGGCAATAAACCATTGTTCAAAAATAAGATCGTTAGAGTCTTGATGCAATAAATGAATTGCTTTATTATAATTTCCTTCAGCTTGAGTGGCTATTTTTAATGCATCACTTTCGGAGCACTTCTCTCTAATTATCAACTCATTGGCAATATCTTGTTCACTTAAAACAGGAAAGTGCAACGCCTGGCAACGAGATCTAATAGTAGAAATTATTTGATCTTCATTTTCTGTAATTAACAAGAAAATTGTTTTTTCAGGTGGTTCTTCAATTAGTTTTAATAATTTATTGGCTGCTGCAATATTCATTTTTTCAGCCATCCAAATAATCATCACTTTAAAACCACCTTCATAAGATTTTAGTTGGAGTTTTTTCACAACCTCCAACGCTTCATCAACCCCAATCATTCCTTGTTTATTTTCTACACCAATAGATTGCAGCCAGTTAAAGAGACCTCCATAGGGTTGATTGTTCACAAAATCTCTCCATTCATTTAAAAATAAATTACTAACTGGGTGTTTTTTTACAGAGTCATTGGTGGTAACAGGAAACGCAAAGTGTACATCTGGATGTTGCAGTTTGGTAACTTTTAATTCACTTGCTGATGGATTGTCTGAAAAATGACTCAATATAAATTGTGCGTAAGCAATTGCTACAGGTAAGGTTCCTGAACCCTCTTTACCTACAAATAATTGTGCATGAGGAATTCTGCCATTTTTAGCAGAGGTCTGCAAATGGTTTTTAATATGTTCCTGACCAATAATTTGATTAAAAAGCATGTCACAAATATAAGCGATAATTTTACGCAAACGATATATTAACTTTTCAGTTTTCAATTTCTATGAACCCCTTTAATTAGTTATTTTTGTCCAAAATATTAATAATGAAAACCATATACGACTTCAGTTTTAAAAATAAAAAAGCATTAATACGTGTAGATTTTAATGTGCCTTTAAATAAGGATTTAAAAGTAACTGATGTTACCAGAATAGAAGCAGCTAAGCCTACAATTATGAAGATTTTAGAAGATGGTGGTTCTGTAGTTTTGATGTCTCATTTAGGAAGACCAAAAGGAATAGATGCTACTTATTCATTGAAACATATTGTTGAAAAAATAGCTCAAGTAATTGGGGTTCAAGTCAAATTTGTAGATGATTGTGTTGGAGAAAAAGTAATAGAAGCTGTCAGGAACTTACAAAATGGAGAAATTTTATTGCTTGAAAATCTTCGGTTTTATGCAGAAGAAACCGCCGGTGATGAAGGGTTTTCTGAACAACTTTCTAAAAATGGCGATATTTATGTAAATGATGCTTTTGGTACTGCACATAGAGCGCATGCTTCTACAACAATTGTGGCAAAGTATTTTTCAGAAAATAAGTGTTTTGGGAGTTTACTGGCCAAAGAAATTGAAAGTATAGATAAGGTATTAAATACAAGCGAAAAACCTGTTTTAGCAATATTAGGAGGTGCAAAAGTATCTTCTAAAATAACTGTTATTGAGAATATTTTAGATAAAGTAGATCATTTAATTATTGGTGGGGGTATGACTTTCACCTTTGTAAAAGCTCAGGGCGGTAGTATTGGGGATTCTATTTGTGAAGATGATAAAATGGATTTGGCTCTAGAAATATTAGAAAAAGCAGTAGCAAAAAATGTTCAAATTCATATACCTGTAGATGTAGTAGCGGCTGATGACTTTTCCAATGATGCAGCTACTCAAATTGTAGATGTCACTAAAATACCTGATGGCTGGCAAGGATTAGATGCCGGACCAAAATCTCAAGCTATTTTTGATGAGGTTGTTAACTCATGTAAAACCATCTTATGGAATGGTCCTTTAGGTGTTTTTGAATTAGAAACTTTTTCTAAAGGAACAATTGCACTTGGTAATTCTATAGACAGAGCAACCCAAAACGGTGCTTTTTCTTTAGTTGGAGGAGGGGATTCTGTTGCGGCAGTAAAACAATTTGGTTTTGCAGATAAAGTAAGTTATGTCTCTACGGGTGGTGGCGCTATGTTAGAAACTTTAGAAGGAAAAACATTACCTGGTATTAAAGCAATTCTTTCTTAGAGAATATTCTTATATTTAACGCAGTAATATTAATCTTACTATCTAATATGATTCGCTTTAAAGCGAATCATATTAGGTTTAAAAATAAAATATGAAATACACAACACTGCCTAAAACAACTATTAAAGTTTCAAAAATATGCTTAGGAACGATGACTTGGGGGAATCAAAACACCCAAGAAGAAGCTTTTGAACAAATGGACTATGCTTTAGATCAAGGGGTCAATTTCTTTGATACGGCAGAACTATACCCAGTACCCGCTACTCCTGCAACCTATGCAGATACAGAACGAATTATTGGAAACTGGTTTCAGAAAACAGGGAATAGAGACAAGGTAGTTTTAGCTAGTAAAATTGCTGGTGGTGGAGATTATACAAAACATATTAGAACCGGTGGTTTTACAAAACAAAATATTACAGAAGCCATAGAAGAGAGTTTAAAACGATTACAAACAGATTATTTAGATTTATACCAATTACATTGGCCATCTAGAGGGGTTAATTGTTTTGGCGTTAGAGATTACCCATATCAAACCGCTACAAAAGAAGCAGAAAATCATTTAGAGATTTTAGAAACACTTACTGCTTTTGTAAAATCAGGGATCATAAGAGCTATTGGTCTTTCTAACGAAACACCTTGGGGTACTATGAAATATCTACAAACGGCTACTGCTAATAATCTAGCAAGACCTGTTACCATCCAAAATTCGTATTCTATGATTCATAGAGGGTATGAAGTTGGGATGTCTGAAGTTTCAATGAGAGAAGCTATTGGTTTATTGGTATATTCACCCTTAGCGCAGGGTGTGCTATCTGGTAAATATTTAGATGGAAAAAGTCCTGAAGGATCTCGAGGAAATTTATTTCCAAGATTTATAGCTCGTTATATGGGAGATGGTTCTAGTGAAGCAGTAAAAAAATACCAATCAATTGCAAACAAAAACGGAATTACCTTGTCAGAATTATCGTTGGCTTTTGTAAATCAATTACCGTTTGTTACTAGTACTATTATTGGTGCTACTAAAATGAGTCAACTCAAAGAAAATATAGGAAGTATTTATATAGAACTATCTGAAAAAACGCTGCAAGAGATTCAAGAGATACATGCTATGATCCCTAATCCTGCTCCTTAAAAAAAGAAGAAAAATAATACTTAAAAAATATCCAAAAGATCATTTCTTTTGGATTTTTTTATAGAATAAACTTAACTTTAATTTTATTTTTATTAAAATTATATTAACTTTAAATTGTGTAAATAGTAATTAATTTCTAAATTGCTTTTCATTTAAAATTAAAATTACAAACAAACCCTCTTATATTTAATAAAATATAATTTGTTTTCTGATTGTTTTTTTTTAATTATTTATTAATTTTAAATAATTATAACATTACTCATTAGCTCGGAAGAAATTAAATTTTAGTTGGCTTTATTCAATATAAAGACATCATAAAGACATCATAAAGAATTTAAAATTTTAACTCATGAAAAAATATTACTTTTTAACTTTATTATTAACGCTATTTATATCTGGATTTTCTTTTGGGCAAGGGTCAGAAGATTTTACAAATTCCGATGCAACATCATCTTATTTAGATGGAAGTTTTGTTGGAAACTCAGGGGTAACTTGGACTTATGTTGCATCAAGAGATGGAAACAACGATGCTAATAGTTCGAGTATTTCACTACCTGCTTTGATGCTAAGAAAATCTTCAAGTAGCAGTAAAATTACTTCATCTACTGTTACAGGTGGTATCGGGGACTTTTCTGTAAAACTTTATAAAGGCTTTACAGGGGGAGGAAATAGACAAGTTGAATTATTTGTTAATGGTGTTTCTAAGGGTGTATCAACTCCTTTTGATAATTTTGATGAACAATTATTTACAGTATCTGGAATTAACGTTACAGGAGATGTTGTAATAGAAATCGTTAATACTACATCTAAGCAAGTGATAATCGACGATATTACTTGGACACCATATTCAATTCAAAGTACCATTAATATTACCACTTCAGGAGGTTCATATACAAGTGAAAAATGGGTAAATATTACTACAGCAATAGATGGCTCTGGTACTCAGGTATGGGGACAAGGGAATGGATCATATTGGGATGGTAGAGGTCTAATCAATCAAAATATTGAACTATCACCGGGGACATATTATGTTAATTGTTATGATTACTACGCAGATGGTTGGGACGGAACCGCTATTTCTGTTACTTCCTATGGCTCTGTTTTAGCAAGTGGATCACCTAGTATTTCAGGTGCGTCTCTTGCAGCATCTTACCAAATTATAGTTCCTAATCCACCATCTTGTTTACCACCCTCTAGTTTAGCTGCTTCAGTGAGCTCATCATCAGAAGCAACAGTTTCTTGGACTGCTGGTAGTTCTGAGACTGCTTGGGAATATGTTTTACAAGCAGCTGGTACAGGAGAACCTACAGCTAGTGGAACTGCAACAACAACGAATCCTCTTTCTTTAAGCGGATTAACAGCATCAACAGCTTATGAAATTTATGTACGTGCCAATTGTGGTGGAGATGTTAGTAGCTGGGTAAGTACTTCTTTTACAACTTTATGTGAAAGTAATGCTAGTTTTCCATATTTAGAGAGTTTTGAAACTATAACTTCAGGACAACCCGATTGTTGGAGTTTAGAAGGGACAACTACATCATCAACGTATCATTTTAGAAGTTTTTCAGCTGGTCAAACAGGAAGAGGGATGCTATTTGATTCATATAATAATTCTAGTGGAAACACCTCTGAATTAATTACTCCTATGATGGATGCAAGTGCTCTTACAAGTTTAGAATTAAACTTCCAATTTAAAAATCCAGCTGGAGGTAATTTTGAAATTTTAATATCTAATGATGGAGGTGCTACCTATACTTCACTAGAATCAGGATTAACTGCACAGGGTTCTTGGATTCCAAAAAATTACGATTTAACATCTTATATTTCATCAAGCATGTTAGTTAAATTTAAAGGAACTAGTAATTATGGACCTACAGGGGCCTTTGTATTTTTAGATGAAGTTGGAATTAGAGAAATTCCTTCATGTCAAGAGCCTACAGCTATTACAGTAGATGATAATACAACATCAACTACAGCCGATATATCTTGGACAGCTGGAGGTACTGAAGAAGCTTGGGAATATGTTCATCAAGCTTTAGATATAGGCGAACCCACTGCTAGTGGTACGCCAACAACAACAAATTCTCTCACTTTAACTGGGCTTACACCAAGCACAGGGTATGAAATTTATATACGTAGTGTTTGTGATGGAAATTTCAGTGGTTGGGTAAAGAAGACTTTTTTAAGTTCAGCAGATTGTTCTCCAAATACCACTGCTTTTGCCCAAGATTTTCAAAATATTGTTCTTGGTTCAGTTTTAGACGCATCTTGTTGGTCTGTAAGTAATGGAGGAGATACCAATACATGGGGTCTAGTTTCTGATACTAACACTGGTAACATTTTTTGGCAATTAGCATATAGCCCAACTGCTCATGATGATTATTTGTATTCACCTATAATATCAGTAGTAGATGGGGTAACCGATGGGTTTAATTTTAAAGGGTGGAATCCACTCGCCAATTATCCAGAAGTTATTGATGTTTTAGTAGTTGATGTTTCTGGGGCTACTCTAGGAACTTTAGCAACTAATTTATTATTACCTGGAGTTCCTTCTGTCTTTACTTATAGTTTGGATGCATATGAGGGGCAAGATGTTAGAATAGCATTGCATTCTACATCAAGAGATCAATTTTATGCCAGAATAGACGATTTTACGGTACTATCTCCGATAAACCTTACCATAAATGGGGTTTCAGTAGACAACAAAACATATGATGGAGCGACAACAGGGTCTGCTTCAGGAACACCCAGTTTATCTGGAGTTGTTTCAGGTGATGAAGTATTTGTATCAGGATCACCAACCTTTACCTTTGCAAGTGTCAATGTAGGTACAGACATCACCGTTAATACCACAGGATATACCCTTTCAGGAGCTGATGCAGGGAAATATATCTTAACACAACCTACCCTATCAGCAGATATTACTCCAAAAGCATTAACCATTACAGGGATTTCAGGACTAAACAAAGTATATAATGGCACTACAGCGGCCAATGCTTCAGGATTTTCAACTTTAACGGGTGTTCTAGGAGCTGATGACGTATCTATAGTATCATCCCCTGTATTTACTTTTGCAACTTCAAATGTAGGAACGGGCATTACGATCAATACTACCGGCTATTCGATCTCAGGAACTGATTCAGGAAACTATACGCTGACGCAGCCAACCTTATCAGGAAACATTACAGCGAAGGAATTGACTATTACAGGAATCACAGGAAGTGATAAAGTCTACGATGGAACCACAGGAGGATCTATAACAGGAACAGCAGCTTTATCAGGACTAGTATCAGGTGATAACCTTTACTTAGTAGGCTCACCAAGCTTTGCCTTTGTGAGTGCCAATGTAGGTTCAAACATCACGATAAACACCTCAGGTTATTTAATTTCAGGGACTAATGTAGGCAACTACTCGCTTATACAACCTGACTTACTAGCAGACATCACTTCCAAAGGATTAACCATAACAGGTATTTCAGGGGTTGATAAAGTCTATGACGGAACAACAGCAGCATCTACAACAGGATCTGCTACTTTATTAAGTGGAATATCTGGTGATGATGTATCTTTAGGAGGATCACCTATTTTTACTTTTGCGACTGCAAACGTTGGAACAGCTATTACCGTAAATACTTCAGGATATACCATCTCAGGAACAGCTTCAGCGAACTACACGCTTACACAACCTACTTTATCGGCAGATATTACCCAAAAAGAATTAACTATTACAGGTATTTCAGCAGATAATAAGGTTTATGACGGGATTACTTCAGCTACTACCTCAGGAACAGCAGTTTTATCAGGAGTAGAAACTGGAGATGACGTAACCTTAGGTGGAAGCTCAATCTTTAGCTTTGCGAGTGCCAATGTAGGAACAGCAATTTCGGTTGCCACTTCAGGATATATTATAGGTGGTGCGGATAGTGCGAATTATATGCTAACACAACCAACGTTGTCTGCAGATATTACACAAGCTGGTTTAACCATTTCTGCTACTGCAGGATTAACGAAAGTGTATGGAGCATCAGACCCAACGTTAACTTACAGTATTTCAGGATTTGTTAATGGCAATACAGAAGCAGATTTAGATACGCCAGTAACAATTGCCAGAACTGCTGGAGAAGACGTGGGAATCTATGCCATTTCTGGTTCAGCTACCGATGCTAATTATAATATTAACTTTGTAACGAATACTTTTAGTATTACAGCAGCCAGCCTAGAGGTCTCTACGGATTATGGAGAAAAAACATATGGGGATGCAGACCCATCATTAAATTACAGTATCTCAGGATTTGTAAATGGTGATACAGAAGTAGATTTAGATACACCTGTAACAATTATAAGAATTCCTGGAGAAGATGTAGGGAGCTATCAAATTATTGCTTACAATGCATTTGATAGTAATTATAATATAATTTTTAAAAATAATGAATCCTTCATCATTAATCGTCGGGCAATCACATTAACTGCCAGTAATCAAGATAAGATTTATGGAGATTTACTAGATTTAGGTGAAACAGCATTTACAGTACTTGATTTAGATGGAGATGGGATTCTTCCTAATGGAGAGTTGATAGATACAGTAACTTTAGTCAGTGCAACAGGAGTAGATGCCTCTACTACCGCAGATGTTGGAACCTATGTCAATGAAATCTTTATAACTCCAACCTCCTCAGCAGATCCTAGCTTAACAGGCTCTAATGGATTTGATCAGGAGAACTATTTAGTTGCTTATCAAACGGGAGATTTAACGATTAACAGACGTGCAATCACACTAACTGCTGATGCAGGACAAGGGAAAGTGTATGGATCAGCCGATCCAACACTTACTTATATGATTTCAGGCTTTGTAAATGGAGATACAGAAGCAGATTTAGATACATCAGTAATGATTTCTAGAGCAGCTGGAGAAGATGTAGGCGATTACGCAATTACGGTCTCAGGAGCAACGGATGCCAATTATACAATTAGCTTTGTAGGAAGCACCTTTAGCATTACGCAAGCTGTTTTAACAGTAACTGCTGATGCAGGACAAGGGAAAGTGTATGGATCAGCCGATCCAACACTTACTTACATGATTTCAGGATTTGTAAATGGAGATACAGAAGCAGATTTAGATACATCAGTAATGATT
>Ga0209712_10003076_pt1 | contig 13581 bp, 10 predicted proteins | sample ArcOceMetagenome_FD_187443 | JGI IMG/M metagenome (GOLD analysis project Ga0209712, IMG submission 187443) | Marine eukaryotic phytoplankton communities from Arctic Ocean - Arctic Ocean - Greenland ARC118M Metagenome (SPAdes) (version 2) | ecosystem: Environmental > Aquatic > Marine > Oceanic...
CTTGTCTGCTGGCGAGTCAGGCGCGAGTACCAACACACTGGTTATCAGACATGACCTGAGAATACCCTATGATCCATCGTCCCTCAGTTATGCCTTTAGTTTCGACGAGGTCACGGCTATCGACAATAACAACAATGGCTTTACCCAGAACACTGGCGATTGTAATGAACACAATACAGCTATTAATCCAGACAGCCAAGACATAGCCGATAATGGCATTGATGATGGTTATGAGGATGAGGATGAGGATGAGGATTATGATAATGCAGATTTAGTCACACCGCAAGGAGAGTCCGACCAAGACGATGATGACTTTACCGAGGATGAAGGTGACTGTGACCACAATAACTTTGAGATAAATCCTGACGCTACAGACACTCCAAACAACGGTACTGATGAAAATTTTGGGGGTGTAGATATACGACTTACACCCGTCTTTTTAGTTAAAATCATCTCTCCCAAATCTTAAGCTACCGTTGGTGCGCCCTCTATTAAAGCTGACGGTACGGTAGATGAGCATGCGTTTATTTTAAGTGTCAACAGCGTTAACGGTTGTACACAGTGGAGGTTGATTTTCTGTAAATAGACTCCTGAAGAAGGCCTTAATACTTTTCTCGCCAAGGGTAGTAAAAATTTTCATCCAGTGACTGATAGTATTTCAATTTCGCTCGATCAGACCCACTTTTTGTGACTATTGAGTACTATAAAAGTAGTCAGGAAGTTTTTTTAGATAAGATAATTATAACCCTCCTGATCAACGATCATAGTTAGACATACGATAGAGCAAAACCAGGTCAATATGAGCGTAAATGGCACATTGGCTTCTATATCAAACCGCAGTTATGCCGTCATAGATGCGCCTTTGAATCTCGGTAAAAACACCATCACCGCAATCGGTTCAGATCAGGATTACAATATTGGTAGTTCATTCATCAAGATGAACTATACAGTTCCACAAGGAAGACGGCTTTTATGGGTGGATGTTGCTCTACCGCCAACAACATATCTTCAAACATACCGAATAAATTCGGTGCGATTGCTTCTCTTTCGAGTGTGCCACTTAAGCCAACCATTAACCGACCTTTGGCACTGACACTAAAATGGTTAGAGAAAAATCAAGGAGCCGCCAGCTGACACTATGAGATGAGTTAATTGCCTGCTCAAGGGTGTCTACCGCCATAGTTCGCAGCACAATACGAGGAGTGTTTTTAACCATATCATTTGTAGATACTTTATTTTCAGACTTTATGTTTGCAGATATAACGTCAGTAGACTGGTTTTTTTATTTTTTTTTCTCTTTGTTTCTGTTGTTGCTTTTCTTTCCTGTAGTTTGCATGCGCAATAAATATATCATTTGATATGTGATAATGATGTGTTAAAAGTTACGGGTAAAAGTTGGGATGTTATCCATTGTTTCGGGTTTCGTTTAGCTTGTGTTAGTTCATCACCACGGGCACCATAACCAAAACGATTAGCAGCAATATATGCATTGCTTAAAGAAGTTGAAGGCATTAGATCATCTGGCATATTTCACCTTTATTTCAAATATAAAAAACAAAAAAACGGATCAGTTATCTATATAAAGTTATGTATCGGTAAATCACCAGAGCATTTACACAAATTTTACCATGAATTAAAATTTGGCTGTCACTTTGAAAAACGTCTTCATTTTTTATGGTTTTTTTATTAATAATAAGATAAAAAAAGAGCAACACCAACAAACTGATTAGGATGGCAAATAAAATATTAAAGCCTAAGGACATCAAATGAGCACCGCAAATTGTGCTTATCTTGAGTTTTCAAAAATTAACGCTGATGTATACCAGCGTCTTTTTTTCACAAATTAGTAATATAAATTAAAGGAGTGAGGTTGACAAAAGCACGTAAAAACCGACACGTGCCTATGGCTATTACATCATTCAGAAATTATATCTTGCTTATAGTATTAAACCTTTATCGCTTGAGGTACAGAGCCCTTAATTCCGTAATATGCAATAAAAATAAAGCATGCCAAAGGTAAGATGAAAGAAAGCTGAACGCCAACAGAGTCGGCTAAAAAACCTTGTAACAACGGAATAATTGCTCCCCCAACTATCGCTAAACATAAAATACCTGAGCCCTGGCTAGTATGCTCTTTTAAACCCGTTACCGCTAAACTGAAAATAGTTGGGAACATAATGGAGTTGAATAAACCAATCAATAAAATAGACCACATGGCGATGGCGCCAGAAGTTAGCATGGTTACAATTAGTAAAACAGAAGCGGCTGTGGCGCAAATAAATAAGACTTTACCGCCGGACACTTTCTGCATAACTGCTGCACCGATAAAACGGCCCACCATAGCGCCCCCCCAAAAGTAAGTTAGGTAGTGGGCAGCTTCAGATTCTTCTAAATGAGCAATTGACTCTAACCCCATAAAGTTTATTAAAAAACTACCAATACCTACTTCTGCTCCAACGTAAACAAAAATACCAATCGCACCCAAAACTAAATGTCGATGACTCCAAGCAGAGCCTGTTAATTCTTCGGTTGGGGTTTCTTTAATTGTCACTTGGCCTAACTGAGGCAATTTTATATAGGCAAAAATAGCAGCAAGAATAAGTAATGCTGACGCAAGCATCAAATAAGGTGCTTGTACCGCTTGAGCACCTTGCGCTGCAGTCATTGAATCTGCAGCTGCACCTAGAATTAATAAACCACCTAAAAACGGTGCAATGGTAGTACCTAAAGAATTGAATGCTTGGGTTAATGTTAAGCGAGATGATGCCGTCTTTTCATCACCTAAAATGCTTACATATGGGTTTGCAGATACTTGTAATAACGTGATGCCTGAAGCTAATACAAATAAAGCGCCTAGAAATACCGGATAACTTTGTAATGAAGCTGCGGGGTAAAATAAAGTACAACCTATGCTGGCAATAACTAAACCAGTAACAATACCTTTTTGGTATCCCACTTTTTTGATAAGCGCGCCTGCAGGTAGTGAAACCAAAAAGTATGCACCAAAAAAACAAAATTGAATTAGCATTGCTTGACTATAGGACAAACTAAAAACATTTTTTAAATGTGGAATTAAAATGTCATTTAAACAAGTGATAAAACCCCACATAAAAAATAGCGACGTTAATGAAACCAATGCAAATGAATAGTCCTTATTGTTATCTAGTTCGCCAGATAATTCGTTTGTTGCACCCATTGACGGATTTGCCATGATACTTTCCTCTTAAGTTAATTAACTACAGACGGTTAGTAAGACGCATCAACCGTCTTAAACCTTTTTGGTGAATATCCAAGAAACACAGATACGGTTTCAGGAATGCCAATAATGTAGATGTATTTACAGGCGATTTAGCCCAATTTTATTTTCTCTCAGTTGTTTAGCTAATTTTATGACTATTGGCTGAACTTCTTTTTGCTTGGCAATATTAATGGTTTCTAATGGATCATTGGTTAAATCATATAAGTCACGATAAACAACTTTCTTATTCTTATTTATCCACTCAGTATAACGGTGTTGATTTGTACGTAATGAATGACCAAAAGCACCTCCACGTTTATATTGGCTAATAGCAATTTCTTTCTCTAATGATACGGAGTGGTCTTTTAATACAGCAACGAGTGATTGACCTTACATTGTTTGCGTTGTTTTGACTTGCGCTAATTCAGCTAAGGTAGGATATAAATCCAAGGTCTCAACAGGTTTATTAAACTGACCCTCGGCACCATTTGGTAACTTAATAATTAGTGGGATACGGTTTGCCTACTCCATTGTGGTATGTTTGCCCCACATGCCATGATCTCCTAAATGGAAACCGTGATCTCCCCAAAATCCAATGGTAGTATTTTTATACTCTACCGTTTATTCTAACGTTTCAAGTAGGTCACCCACTAAACTATCAACAAATGTCATAGTAGCAAAATAACCATGCAGTAATTCACGCTGATGCTCTTCTGAAAAGTTACCTTTTGGGTATGGAGTGATTTTTTTCACCTGCCTTAGGTGTTGGTCGATAGGTAAGCATTTCACCATTATTGTTTAATGTATATTTAGTATTGCTGTTCTTTGGTGCTTGTTGAAAAGACGATAGTTCAAAAGCGCTGCGATCATATAAATCAAAGTACTTTTTTGAGGCTATAAAAGGTAAATGTGGACGCTTATAGCCTACCGCTAAAAAGAATGGTTTATCACCTTTTGCCATTTGCGATAATAACGTCTTACCTCGATTATTTATGTCACCGTCAACAAACTTTTCAGTTTTAGCATCAATAGATTTCACCACTAACTTATTTTTACCTTTTAAAGACGCTTTAGGTGTTTGATAAGGAATCGTCCAAGAGACGGGGTCATCTTTAGTGCGGCTTTCAACATTTCTGGGAGCAAATATTTTTCCTACAGCTGCTGTCACATAACCATTTTCTTTCAACAATTGAGGCAATGTTACAATGTCAGGATTTATCTCACGGATCTTAAGCTTTAAATTGATGATACCGTTTTCTTCTGGACGTTGACCTGTCATCAGACTCATACGTGAAGGACCACACACTGGCCACGAGACATACGCCTTATTAAATTGTGTACTTCGATTAACTAGGGCATCAATATTTGGAGTTATCACCATTTTATTGCCATAACTCCCCGTAAGGGGGCACATATCATCAACCGCAATAAATAAAATGTTCGGTTGTTTGTTACTTGTTTCAGCCATCATTAAACAAGGCAATAAAAGCAGTGCTGAAAAGCTAAGCTAAGCTTAACTAATGAAGGGGTAAATTTCATTTTATATCCTTTTGTTATTTCACTAACAAGTTGACAGTTTTAAGGTCTTGTTCACGTGATGAATTACCAACCATAATGATAAAATTACCCGGTTCAGCAACCCACTCCATCGCTAAATTATAATAAGATAGCATCTCAGCTGTCACTTCAAATTCTACTTGCTTTTGTTCACCTGCAGCTAGGTGCAAACGTTTGAATGCCTTGAGCTCCTTAATAGGTCGAGTCACTTGGCTATATTCGTCATTAATATAAAGTTGTACAATTTCGGTTCCAACCACTTTACCGCTGTTTTTCACCGCTACCGATACCGTTGTTTTACCCGATGCTGAAATTGATTTATCAGCTAATACTGGCGTGGAAATATGAAAATTAGTGTAATTTAAACCAAAACCAAATTCGAATAAGTTTCTTGTCGGAGCATCTTTACAGCCTTTGAAGTAAGCGGAAGGTTTATGGTTATAAATTGATTGAATATGACCCACACTATAAGGCACAGTAATGGACATTTTACCACTTGGATTGGTCTGGCCATAGATAACTTCAGCGACTGCTTGTCCACCTAGACTGCCTGGCTCCCATGCTTCAACAATGGCTTCAACGTTATCGATTAACCAAGGCTCTGATACCAGGCGACCATTAACCAATACAACTATCACGGGTTTTCCACTCGCTTCAATCACTTGAATTAATTCCAACTGCCGACCGTTTAGATCAAGCTCCGCTCTGGCAACATTCTCACCAGAAGTCTTACCCTTGCTATCCCATCGAAGTGGGTTTTCACCAACAATGACGATACTTACATCATCATTTTGTGCACGTTTTGCTGCTTCTGCTATGTGCGTATCACTGAGGACTTTGACTTGATTACCGACATCGAGATAATCTGTCTTCATTTTACCCTGATTTTGTGATTTCAAACCTTCAATAACGGTAGTGACATTCTCTTCTGGTTGCGGCAGTGACCAATCACCCAAAATAGCATGACTATTAGCGTTAGGGCCGGTAACAAAAATCTTTTTAGCTGTGGTTAATGGCAACAAATTATTAGTATTCTGAGGTAAGTCAATACCTTCTCGCGCCATATCAAGTGAAATTTGTTGATGCTGAGGATGAAAGTTTATTTTTCCTGCCATGCTTTCATCAACATAGGGATTATCAAAAAGACCCAATCGGAATTTTGCTAACAGGATAGGACGTACCGATGCATCTATTCGCTTTTCTGTTAAACGCTCTTCGGCAACTAACTCAACAATAGGCTCTAAAAAATTAGGGCTATGCATATGCATGTCCATACAGGAGTCTATGGTTAGGTGAACAGCGTCTTTTTGAGTAGGCACTACTTTGTGCAGTATTTTTAAGCGCTCAATATCTAACCAGTCACTGACAACAAATCCTGGAAATTTCCACTCACCACGTAACACTTCATCCATTAAGTACTTTCAAAGCTAATGTTGAGTCAATTTTAGCCGACGGCGGCCCAATTGAAGCTCTAGGTTTCTAAAGTCGTTTTGGTGCAATGACCGATGCAGAAACCATTTATAAACGATTACAACATTTTGATGATCTTAACTTACCTATTTCTACCACAGAATTTGAAATGAAAGATGATATGCTCACTAATGAGTTCGATCGGGCGATTATGACAGAACGTGTCATGCCTGTTTATGTTAGTAAAGAAAATGTCACCGATATTTTGCTCTGGTCTTTCTTCGAAGATACAACTCGCACAGATGCTCGTCACATAATCTCAAAAAACGGTTCACCGAACCTGCGTGGTAAAACATGGTTAAACTCTATAGACAGCCTACTAATAAAGCTATCACTACATACATGCACCCTTGTTACATAATTAAATAGTGAACTGCTAATACTGAGCTAACGACTTGGCTTGTTATGGTTAAAATTAAATAACACTCATAATGCGTTATATTTTGTTTTTGTGTGAAGTGCATTCATGCATACTTATTGTGTTGCTAAATTTGGTTTGATCACAACAAAGGCATTAGTATGCTTGTTTTGTTATTCATTGTTCATTGTTCAAAGATAGTTTTAGCACGGTACTTAAGAACGATGTGACAGGTATCTTCAGTGCCTAGCCCTATAGCAATCATGTAAGCGATAAAATCTTAATGTCTTAAAGTCTTAAATTTAGTGGCCAATAAGTTAGATAAAGTAACAGGTGCAAGTAAAATATTTCGTTTTGGCGGTGAAGAATTCGTTATAGTCCACCCACGTAAAACATCTGCCGATGTGATGAATTTTGTGGAATTAGTGCGCCATTCCTCGCCCACCTGATCCATAAAGTCTTTAGCAATAGGTACTCAATAAAAAACCATTTAACAAGAAGTGCATAAAGTCACTACTAGCTTTGCTATCGCAAAGCGAACAAAAGGCATGATGCTTTTAGCAGCATAATGTAACAAGCTGGCATTGTCATATATGCCGTAAAAACGCGGAGAAATTGTGTGAAGGTTGCAAAACAATGAGTTATAACGTGTGAATATTGCAAGCATTAAAAAGTTATTAGTGTTGGGTTATGTATGGCCTGAGCCTAACTCGTCAGCTGCTGGCAGCCATATGCTAAGTTTACTCACTTTTTTTATACAGCAAGGCTGGCAGATCACTTTTGCTAGTCCTGCTCAGCAGGGCGAACATAAAGTCGATTTGACAGCGTTGGGTATTGAGGAAAAAGCTGTGGCACTTAATTGCAGCAGCTTTGATGACTTTATCAGTGAACTCAATCCAAACATGGTCTTATTCGACCGTTTTATGATCGAAGAACAATTTGGCTGGCGGATAATCAAACACTGCCCCGATGCATTGCGTATTTTAGACACCGAGGATTTACACTCCCTGCGTCATGCAAGGCATCAGGCTTTAAAACAAAACAGGCCTCTTACTAAATTTGATTTGAACAGCGATATAGCTAAACGAGAAATAGCGGCAATTTTTCGTTGTGACTTGAGTTTGATTATTTCGGACTACGAACTGCAGTTACTAAAAAATCATTACACTGTACCTGAACACATATTACTCCACTGCCCGTTTATACTGGATATACAGAATTTTTCACATGCTGACAAAAGCTACTCAGACAGACAATATTTTATCAGTATGGGTAACTTTCGCCATCAACCCAATTGGGATGCGGTACTCTTTTTAAAACAAAACATATGGCCGTTTATCCGTAAACAATTACCCAAAGCCGAATTGCATATTTATGGAGCCTATCCGCCACCAAAAGCTACTCAATTGCATAATGAAAGACAAGGTTTTTTAATCAAGGGGTGGGCACAAGACGCTAAATACGTTATGCAACAAGCCCGAGTCTGTTTAGCACCTTTACGCTTTGGTGCCGGCATTAAAGGCAAGTTAGCTGAAGCCATGCTTTGTGGTACGCCTAACGTGACAACTAACATTGGAACTGAAGGGATGAAAATGGGACTGGACTGGCCAGGACTAATAACAGATTTAACAAACTTTGATAACCAAGAAGCCAGTGCCGAAAATTTTGCTAACCATGCTGTACGGCTATATCAAGACGAGACGTTATGGCAGCAAAAACAAGTATATGGTTATCAGCTTATCAAAACACATTTTGATAAAGATAAGATCCAATCAAAATTATTGACACGTATCACTGACATAGAAGATAACCTAGACTTTCACCGTGCAACTAACTTTATTGGACAAATGTTGCAACACCACCAACTGAAAAGCACTCAGTATATGGCCCAGTGGATTGAGGCAAAGAACCGCTAGTCAACTTATTTTAACTGTGGCACTCCTTGCTGCCAGACTTGCCAATTTTTGATGATATGATCTGTCACTTTAGCACCGACTAAGACAATATTTTCAACCGTTTCAGCAAAACCACCCGCCGTTTCTCCGGGTGCAGGGTCAAGATGTGCTAGAGTCGTTTCGTTTGGGTTACCTTGATCAAAGTTCACTGAGCCGCGCAAACTTAAAATTCGTTGTGTACTATAAGTTCGACTTATCACCTGTGTAATGGCAGTAGCTTCCATTTCAGTCGCGATGTAATCATCTGCAGCATATATCTCAGTAATATATTGCGCTTGTTGTGACAATCCCGGCCCGTGAAAAAATGTGTCACCAGTCATATGTGTGCCCTTTAGTACTTTGGGTTGTCGCCTGGCAGCAGCTTGTGGGTAGCGTATTCTATAAGCTTGTGCGCTTGGTGAGTCTTTGAGTTTTATATCAGTAGATAACGCCACGCTCCATTTGACTAATAAGGGGTTAAGTTGATAACGACGAATATTTTCATATCCTTTACGGGGCATAAAAGTGGGAGCACCTACTTTACCTTCTTCTGGTGCCCAGCGATGACCTAAATCGTAATCGATTAGCCAACTTCCCCAAGTCACATCACCTATTGTGCCTTTTGAAGGAGGTGTACCACTCACTCCACTAAGAATAAAATAACTACTCGAGAAGTCGAATTTTTCGTTTAATAAAACAGCCTGCATTGAAGCAGATGATGCCACCTTGCCCATGCCTAAAATACCACCACACACACCGTCGTTATTGCAATAAATAGGATTCAGAGCACCTCTTACGACGATCGGCTGACTTTTGTTAAAATATTTCTGATACCAATTTTGAAACTCTCCTGCTTTGTCACCTGTATTCGCACCAATCTCAAACATGGCTGCGATAAATACTTTGACCTGAATAGGCTTTTCACTGGCAACTACTTGGCTACAAGGTATAAGTGAGCAAAGTAAAATTAACACTAATATTCTGTATGGTTTCATAAGTATTTCTTTTCATTTAAATTATGTTTAAATCATTTAATTAATGACTCACCGCAACGACCTTTGCCAATGTTGCCAAAAAAGTAACGGCACATTGCCTATTAATAATTGTACTATTTTTTTACCTTTTGTATTTAATGCCAATAATGTGGGTAAACCAGTAATTTGGTACTTTTGCATAAAGACTTCACCTTCTGGTGAATCGAGCTCTGTAAGGGCATAAAAAACTGTTAGTTGATCTGTGAAATGAGTTGTTCATCTGAGAACACCTCATTATTTAATTTACAACAGCTTGGGCACCAGATGGCTGACATATCCGCCAATACTAATTTACCTGTAATATTAGCCACTTCTAGTGGCTTGCTCTAAGGTAAGTATCTTTAACCCAGTTTTATCTATGGCTTGTTGCTCAAGATACGCCTGAACAGTTTTATTGCCACAATACCCCAAGACTGATATTAAAATAATGATCCCCAAAATATCTAAAACTTTTCTAACTGACAAAAGCGTTTGATCCTATCGTTTATTGATAGACATTCAGCTATCTTTAATTGTGGATTGAAGTTGGCAGTATTCAATAATCTTATCCACTACAGCAGATAGCCCGTTGCCTCTGGATTGGCTTAGGTGTTTACCCAAATGTAATGTTTCTAAATAATCAGCTAAGTTAAAAACCAAAACTTGCTTCGCTGTTTTGCCTGACAGGGCTTCGAATAGCACAGCCAATAGACCGCGAACAATTTTACTGGGCGAGTCCCCCTCTAACACTATTAGGCCTTCATCTACTAAACATCTTATCCAGACTTCGCTTTCACAGCCATTTACTGCTGACTCTTCGGTTTTATAATGATCTTGTAATCTGACTAAATTTTTACCCGCCAACATCATTTGCCTGTAAGTCTGATCCCAACTTTTTGCCTGTTTAATTGACTCGGCAATGGGTCTAAGCAAGGTGTGTTTATCATCCAACAATATATCAGCAGTTACCGTTTGAGTTGTTGGTTCAGTTAACAAACTTATACATTCGATGAGTGCTAAACTAAAGGTCTGAATGTCAGCGAAGTTATTGTAAGGCGCCAAAGACACTCTAATGGTCCCATCGATACCCAGTTCATTCATCAAAGGCATAGCGCAGTGATGCCCTACTCTAACTGCAATATTGCGCTTATCTAACAGCACTGTTAAATCGTAGTGGTTGACACCTTGTACGGTAAAAGACAATACACAAATACTGTTAACCCTGTCACCCCATAATTTTACTTGTGGGATAGCTGACAAAGTATCGAGTAATTGTTGATACAAGTTATGTTCAAGCTCTAATAGCGTCGTTCTATGTTGTTGAATAAACTCGCTGGCAACTGCTATACCTAGTACCCCCACGATATTTGGCGTACCGGCTTCAAATTTTAATGGCGGTGGTTGGAAGGTAGTTTGTGCGAAGCTAACGTGTTTGATCATCTCACCACCTAGTTGATAAGGCGGTAATTTCTCAAGCAAATCGTACTTACCGTACAATACACCTATGCCAGTGGGGCCAAACATTTTATGACCACTAAACACATAAAAGTCACAATCCAACTGTTGCACATTCACAGCCAAGTGACTGACTGCTTGTGTACCATCTATTAGTGTTAAGGCGCCTACTTTTTTGGCCTTGTTAATAATAACGTCAATAGGATTGATATTTCCTAGGGCATTTGACACATGCCCTAAAGCAACCATTGCGGTATTTAAAGTAATTAATTGCAATGACTCTTCTAGCTTTAACACACCATCGTTATCAACTGGCATTACCTGTAATTGTAAATTGTTCGCTTGAGCTATTTGCTGCCAAGGCACGATATTAGCATGATGCTCTAGAGCTGAGACTACAATACTATCTCCCGCTTTAAAGTGACTTTTAGCCAAACTGCTGGCGACAAGGTTAATGCTTTCGGTAGCCCCTTTTGTCCATACAATTTCTTTGTGGCTTTTGGCACCAATGAAATGCTGGATAGTCCTACGAGACTGCTCAAATTGTTCAGTGACACTAGCCGCCAGCTGATGACTAGAACGATGTACATTAACAGACCGCTCTTGGTAGTACTGTTGCGTTATATCGATAACCGACTGTAATTTTTGACTGGTAGCCGCACTATCTAAATATATACAGCTCTGTGACTCAAGGCTGGTAAAAAAGGGAAAGTATTGACGTAAAGTATTGGATATCTTTGATTGCATTGGTTTTAAAACAAGTAATTTTCTATTGATGATTGTTGTCAATCGAAAGCAGATTAGCAAGGTATTTAAGCTAGATTCAACAACGTAATAAAGTGTTCAATTTCACGTCGCTTCAGCTGAGTGACAAAACACTCAATCTGACAAGGCACGGTGGGCTAATTTCTAACGTTGTTGCAATACACATTGAACGACGACTATCAGTAGAAGGAGGATACTCAGAATTGGATCTTTATCTTCATTTAAGCGTGAGCCTTCAACGGACAATGAAAATTTTCAAATTCTAGTGCACTGGTAATTTTTTTACAGACTTACGCCTCGAAACCTATTTAGAACTATGTACGTGACAGCTCTTTCATTGTGAGCAAGACGAAACACCTCCCCCATTATTTTAAAGTCGTTTTAGCATAACCAACTGTGAACAACCTAGCAAAGACACACGGGCATTAATCAACAGACTTAACCTATAAATTCAAGATTTTTAAAAGCGTTCTCTATCTGATATATTTCATTAAATAAAGATTGAGGAACTATTGATGTCAGAACAAGAGCAGAATTACCCTGCACCTTGGCAGCTAAAAGGTAGTGGCGTTGTTTTAGTAATGCGTTTGTCAAAATCATGGAAAGCACGTTACGGGCTTTCTGACTATAAAGGGTTAATTGCCTCTCTTTGTTTGGTTAATTATCACACATCACCCGTTGGACCTTACTACGAAATTTTACTTATTCCGGGCACCCTGAAAAATCCAAAAGGCAAGTGTTTATCAATTAGTCATATATTTGTCGACTCCGAAAACAGTATGAAAGCAGGGCAAAAAAACTGGGGTATTCCTAAAAAAATAGCTAAATTCGATTGGCAAGACGATGGAAAAACAGTCCAAGTCGCTATCAAGCATAAAGGGCATTCCTGCTTTACCTTAAAAGCTAAAAGATTAGGCCCCTCCATTCCTATTATCGAAGCTATGCTGCCCATTACCCTCTACCAGAAACGAGAAAATTACCACTTTTGGACAAAACCAAAAGCTAAAGGCCAAGCAAAATTTGCTACTGTCAGTCATTTAGGCGGCTCCAGTAATGAGGATGGGCAAAGTTTTCCTGATCTTAGTAGCCAAACTATCTTGGCTGCATCTATTATTGATGGGTTTTCCATGGGTTTTCCAGAAGCGAGCAAAGAAAAAATAATATAAAGGTAAATTAGTAGAATGGGTCGTAATCAACGTACTGTCATTACTGGGGCAAATTCAGGTATAGGGTTAGCACTGTTAGAGCAATCAATTGAAAATGAACACGATATTATTGCCGTTGACTTAAATACCGATACAATTCAATCTCGATTTAGTCAGAACGAAAAATTACAATTTATTGACGCAGACCTATCGACTCAAACTGGGTCAGATTTTCTTTTCACAAAAATAGCATTGCGTTGGGATACCTGTGACTTGTTTTTTGCAAATGCAGGTTTTGCTTACTTTGAGAATTTATCTTCACGAGCTGAGCCCGATTGGCTAAGAAATGAAAAAATATTTTCTCTTAATACCCTATCGCCTATATATAGTTGGCAAAAGCTGAAGCAATTAAATAAAGGTCATCCCTTTAGAATTGTGATGACTTCATCTGCAATGGCTTACTTAGGCCTACCCGGATATGCGTTGTACTCAGCAACAAAAGCCGCGCTTCACTCTTTTGCTGAAACCCAGAAGTGGGAATCAACAAGCAATCGAGAGATTGTTTTAGTGTACCCCATTGCGACTAGAACAGAATTCTTTCGGTCTGCCGGCAGTAAGGCACCATTTCCAAGCCAAACAGCTGAAA
>Ga0209712_10003079_pt1 | contig 13578 bp, 8 predicted proteins | sample ArcOceMetagenome_FD_187443 | JGI IMG/M metagenome (GOLD analysis project Ga0209712, IMG submission 187443) | Marine eukaryotic phytoplankton communities from Arctic Ocean - Arctic Ocean - Greenland ARC118M Metagenome (SPAdes) (version 2) | ecosystem: Environmental > Aquatic > Marine > Oceanic...
GTTCAAAAAGAAGAAAACTCCTCTTCAAAATTCGGTTACCAAGTCAACATGGATAAACCCCCTACCGGTCGTAAAAAAGATCGACACATGAACAACGGACAACCCTCTTCTGTCATGTCAGATGCACCATAAATACACCGCAATGACAACATCGAGCATACCACTACCTCCCCCTCCCCGGCTTCCACCAGCAGCTTCACGAACGGCCTCGTCTCGAACCAATCAATCATCTACCAATATATCTGCCTCAGTAAATGCTTCGTTCGAACAACAACTCGGCACTCTCCTATCTGCACCTTCCTTCACCACATCATCCTACCTCAACCAGGCCCTCGCCAACATCCATGCGAAAAGTAAAGAGACCCAAAGCTCTCATTTGACAACCCCCAAAGCTCAGGATGAAGAAGAGCAGCGTCTCATGGCAGAACTCGCACTTCACCTACAAGTTCAGACACAATCCTGCCATGATGAAATTGGACGCATTGGAGCAGAACTAAGGGCCATTTTGCCCAGATGTGCGGCGGATTTGTCGAGGTTGAACGTGGGCATTGGGAACATCCAGGATGATGCCAAGAATTTACTAGAGGCGCATCTGAAAAGTAGTCTATCGCATGTTCCAAATGCAGAAGTTGATTCTTCCGAGGGTGCAGGTCGCGAGGATGGAGAAGAGTCCAACCCCGACCATGACGAAAAGGAGAATCAGGACCCGCCCGACCATACCAAGGGAATGGAGGAGGACAATGAGGCTATGACGCCATTGGAGACGCTCGAAACGCTTTCCACGCTTCATGCACTTCAGCAAAACCTAACCAAGACGAAAAAAGTATTGACAGCTGCATCAACATATAATCATACCCTGCAGAAAATACCGTCCTTGCTCACGCCCACCACTCTTAATCAGGGTGTGCAAGCTTTATTGGATTTAGAAAATGGTGCGAGGGCATTAACAGGTATGCCTGGTAAATCGCAGAGAAATGAGGAGATTACAGAGATTCGGAATCAGATTTTGACGCTTCTGAAACCGGTATTATTGCATGCCTTGAATAAAGTGGAGAGTCGTTTGGGACCATTGCAGACTTGTGTAGGGATGTATCAGAGTTTGAATAAGGTAGAGAGTTTAATGGAGGAATATGTCAAGAGCAGGCCTGCAACGGTTCATAAATTGTGGTTCGATTTTAGGAAGAGTAGAAATTCGGGTGCTACTGGGGCTAGTAGGGATAGCATGGATGCCACTGGAATAGATGGTGAAGATGCAGGAGGAGATCATGATATGGGTGGCGAAGATGATTTGGAGTTTTATACCGAAAATGATACAGGCGACGAAGGGTTTACGGGCACGGTTACTACAAGATCTGGTCACGGTACGGGGAAGGGCACAAGCCGTAGCGAACCAAATGCAAGTGATCCAGGAAAGGCGTTTGGAGATTGGTTGCCAACTTGGTATGAGGCTGTCCTGCTTCTTTTGAGTGAAGAAAGAAGGAGGGCCCACGCAGTATTTGGTACTGATCTTGCTCCTGAGGTTATGGTCAAAGTACTGAATGAATGTTTCCGACCGATTCTATCGTCTTTCAAAAATAGGCTTGAAGCTATTTGTCCGGCAGATGGGGTATCCCGCGGAAGTGATCAATCGTTTGAGTGTATCTGTAGGGCATATGAATCTACACTTCAATTCTTGTCAGTTGCATATGAGCAAATGGTAGACTTTGAATCTAATTCTTCCTCTGGGGTTTCATCTGATGATAAAGCGCAAGGACATGGCGGAGACGCTGCGGACATTGAAGGTGGCGCTCCGTCGAGAACCAAGACTCCGGTTCAATTGCATGTGATGGCGAGGTCAATCTTTATATCTGTTGCATCGCCCTTTTCTCTGTATCAAAATAATTTTGCAAAGTTGGAAGCACATCATTCTGGTATGACAGCCCGAATTGTTTCTTCGGATATTCACAATGCAGTGAGCGGAAGAATCTTGGCATTGTCCAATATGCAGGAATCTGCGGAAAGGCTAGCTGGATTGGCACCCTTCATGTTTCCGTTGGCTCAAGGTACGAAAATCTGTTGTTGATGATTTATTGATTTGTTTCAATGATTTTGCGTCTAAACAAGAAGTGGTTGCCACCGTGACCGTGTTTTCAACAGGAGCTATTTCAAGATTTGAATCTCTGACCAGTGGATTCTGGGCAGCAACGGGTCTCGATACTATCGACACGGTGCTATCGAAGCATATCGGCGACCTCTCCATCTCTTTCCATACGCTATCTACCAATGTTTTGAGTGATGATAACAACCTTACAGATAATTTTGACGAACAACAGATTCAGTGTGCTCTAGAAGTGCTTAAGATTGCAGGGATCGTTAAAAGGAATCTCATTTCGATTGAAGAAAAGACTAAAGATCGTCTTCGCGTTCTTGCTGGTAGAATGGGGGCTACGATTGACCAAGAGAATGCTTTGATTGAAGGTTTGAGTCAAAGGACTAAAAGTGCAGATCTAGTCCCAGACGCATTATCTGCTGTAGAGATTGAGACGATTCTTGCCACAACTGTGTGCGGAGGAGATGAAGATAGAGAAAGCTCCAAAAATTCTCCGTCCGTACAGGTGTTGCAAAAATTATCTGGATCTACCCAGAATGGTGGTTCAGACGATCTCTTATTTCCCAAGTCAGCGGATTCACTCAAGCGCCTTGTTAACAGCTGCCAAACCTTTGTGTTTGACATATCTTCTGCTATTCCTTTCAAGCATCTAAAGGACATGTCCTCTCTCCCAACTTGGGGGCAGGAAGAGAGTATGTGGTCCACAACGACCTCAGACTCTTATGGCACACTGCCTCAAGCTTACATTACTCAGGTCGGAGAGCATATGTTGGCACTTGTGCAAGCCCTGGAACCTTTTGCTTCAGATAAAGAGGGGCTCCAATTAGCAAGCTCTGTCATGCAAGATGTTGGACACGTTTCTGATAAATTGTGGAGGAAGTTTGCACATGCAATCAATGCAGAATCCGATGATTCTGAATTCGTGTCAATGATTAGACAGGGGGATGTTGTGAAGGACTTTATTCTCAATTTCACTGAAAATAGATTTGACGAAGATGAAGAAGACGATGAATTCGACTCTGCCGCTCAAGTATTCTGCAACCAGTGGCTTGATGTTGTCTGCTCTGCTGTCACTGGGGTGATGCTCGAGCAAACTATGCGTGTAAAGAAGCTAACTCGCAAAGGCTGCGACCACTTATCTGTCGACTTCAATTACATCGTCAATGTTTTGACAGCACTTGGCGTTTCGGGGCACCCACACCCACTTCTGATGCATATAGCGGAGTTGGCAAGGATGAGTTCTGAAGACCTCCAGACTAGAATACTCGAGTCTGCCGATGATGGATTTGGTATCCGAAACACTGAGGCAAGAATTGCTCTCATGAGAGGCATTCCCCTCAATTAAGCAGGGACTAGTGTAGACGCATAAGAAAGAAACTCATATTTTTAATGATGTGTTATTATAAAACTCATCATGATGGGATATTATTACCCTATTCAATGTATCGTGAGCATGCCACAGGACAAAAAGCTTTGACCCTCTGGTCTGCACAAACTTCATCAAGAGAAGACGCAACATCGAAGCATGACATTGTCTTTGTTTTGACAAGAATGTATCCGCTGGAGTCTTCTTTGCAATTGCCACAGACAATTGGGCACTGCTTTCGAACCTCCTCTGTTTCACATATGTTGGGAAATTTTTCTGATAGAAGATCTGAGCAACTCTTGTACTTGAGGAGTGGCAAGTCAAGCAGAGAGTCATCTTCGTAACACAGAGGGCGACTTAGCATTACGGTTTCGTAGCGTAAGGGGAAGTCGTGTAACTTCATGGCATTAAGTAATTCAGTTGTCATTTTTGAAGAGATTTCTTCGTATTCAGCCCGTCCGTAGTAATTTATGAGCTCGTTGGGATCTTTTTCCATATCAAATAGCCAAGGTATGTCCGAATTTGAGAGCACAAGCTTGTATCGACTTGTCATGCAAGATGCCCATGTCCCGGCCCAGGTGTCCGCAGAAAATACAAGTGCATTATCGTCTAAAACAGTTGTTTCTGTGCTTTGCAAATCTTTCGATCTGTCTATCCCTTCAAATCCATAGTCTGATATTTCGATGCCTACCATATTTAGAATCGTGGGAGTGAAGTCCAACGCACTTACTGCGCTGTTGATCACTTTTCCAGGCATTACCTGATTTTGATAACGAATGATAAAAGGTACGCCTGTGCTGGTCTTGTACGGCAGTTGTTTCTCGTCTCGCGCCCATTCTCCCATCATATCTCCGTGATCACTCGTAAAGATGACAATTGTGTTGTCGTTAATATTGAGAGCATCCAATTTATGTAGGATTCGACCCACGTTGTCATCAATCGCTTTGACCATACCGAAAATGGGACGATAAAACTCTTGCCTTTGTGCCTGAATCTTCATCTTTCTTATATGATTTTTCATTTTGTTTTGAGGAACGCTGCCAGGATTCATGACTTTTAACCATGGTTTGTTCCATTTTGGTCTAGCATGTTTTCTGTTCATGATTCCTTCAGCAGTCAATGGAACATCAACCACTAAATCATTGTACATTACGTTGTATGGGGCATGAACAAAGTTTGGTCCATGAGGATCGGGTAAGGATAGCATCAAGGCAAATGGTTGGTCTGAATCCTTTTGTTCGTCAATGAAATTCAGCGCCCTATCAACTAGAAATTCTGTCGTGTAGGCACCAGTTTGATTTAAGAACATTTCTTCAGCTTTATAGGTATAGCCTTGGACTTCTCCATCTTCGTTTTCTGTCAAATATTTCCAATGCCCGCGGTTCCAAAGGTATTTAGTCTCATCAAATCCAAATGATCTATTTCTCGGAGAACCAAACGAAGTAGGATTTTTGCCCTTTCCGTTTAGATGGAACTTTCCGATGTAACTCGTATGATAACCAAGCTTTTCCTTCAATACTTGAGCGAACGATATGCTTGTTCCGTGCAATGGCTTGTCGTTTTCGTATGCGCCATGGGTATTGGGATAAGTCCCTGTGAGGAAAGAGCCCCTGGCTGGAGTACAAGTTGGCGACACTGAGTAAAAATTGGAAAAGATGGCCCCCCCATTCGCAAGCGAATCTATGTTAGGTGTTTCTACATTGACACCTGGACCCCAGGGATAAGCTTGCTCGTCGCCAAGGAGATCTCGATAGCATCCGAGAGTTTTCAAGTTGTGTTCATCTGTCATAATAACTATAATATTTGGCTTCTTCTCTATTACCTCGTCCTCTTTTGCTGCCAGTGAAGCAATATTTACGAGGAGAAAACATAGTACACGTACTGCTTTAGAAATGACAAAGTGTCTGGGGTAGGAAGCCATATTGAATAAAACTGTAGTAAAAGACCTGGTGCTTATTCCTGGTACCAATACTTTTGTGATTGGTGATTGCTAGTTGCTTAAGGTGGTTTCGAAGTTGCGAAAACTAATCACTATTATGCCGTGCCTGTGTGTATGATGACAGATTTCAAAAAATATGCAGTTCTGTAAAGTCTAAAATTTAAATGTTTAACCCTACAATAACGTCTTCATGAAAAGTCACTGATACTTGTACTTGTAGTATTTCCCAGCATTTTCTTCTCTATGCAGTTATTGATCATAAAAAGATGAAGTTTGTAAAAGCGTCTTCCATTCTACCTACAAGTTTAACCTAACATCGTCGGTATATTGAATATGGAGGATGGTAGAATTATATTGCTTTCACACAAAGTGTTCTCTGGTACAGTACAGTTGATGGTAAGTTAAACCTGGTTGTATAATTGCATGGATGACATGTATACCGGTACTAATTTAATGTTTAAATATCAATTACCTTTTGTGACGCATCTTTTGAATTTACATTTTTGGTTGCCCAGATGATTTGAGATTGCTAGCTACTCACAACGGGTGTGTGGCGACAGATACTCTTTGATGCATGTGTATATTGAGTGCCTTTCTCGAGGAGGCTGGCAACTTTTGAAACTTTTGACAAAGTCGAATGCGGCGGTAGTGTGCACCATATACTGAATGAATATTGCAATGGTTGCAGAAGGTATAAGCGTTCAATAATAATAATATTCTGTTTGGGTTGAGGCATATTAGCATCCAACCAGATGGTTAAGGAATACCAAGAGGAGTCTCATTCATAACCATCAGAGACATAATCTCACAATTCTTGCCGATAGTAGTTTTGAACGGAGCAGAAGGTTGATAATCCATTTTCAATATTACAAGACATCTTTTTCTATTGCCCAACTGAAAATTGAATACATATTCGAATATTCAATATGCTCTATCACAAACAAAGAGAGAACAGGTGCGAATATTGCTAGTTTATAATCGTTCATAAAGCAAACGAGAAGAATTTCGAAATTGATTGACAGGAATGTGACTCTGCAGTAGTAGTCCCACACATTCGAGGAGCAGTGATAAAAATGAAACTGTAAATATGATCAAGTAGTTCGAAGTTTAACTTATATAGGTTATGAGAAATGTCTTATTGAAGATGTTTTACACTAAAATATCTGTTCTATCGGTGTTTGGAGGAAAACTTGTCGCTCAACCGTCGCTTCGCCAAATATAATACGATCGCTTGTTACCGTAATTCAATTCCTTTCCTTTCAGCAACACAATTTTCTGCAAAAGGTCAATTCGTCCACCACCCATCAATCACATATGATGCAAAGTACAAGCACTGGTGCGAGGCATTCCAACAAGAATTCTCCTCGTAGGAGACGCTCTGACTACCACATCAATGGTACCGATGAAAGTGTCAGCAGTAATGTCCCAAAAAGTGCATTCAAAGCCATTTCCAGAGAGAACACTACTCCTCGCAGAAACTTTGTGAAAGGTGTGATCAGCGTGAGTTCGGATTTGATGGATGAAAATGCTCCATCTACGCAGGTCAAGGGAACGCAACATAAGAAGGTCTCAAAAGCAAGCGAAAAAATGATTGCGGACAACAGCTCCAAGAAAAAATCTTCGAGTACAAAGGCATCCTCACCTCTCAAAGACGAATGCTTAAAGCTGCTGCGAGCAAAACAATTCCGTAGCTGTGAAATAATGACCATGTATTACCTTTCTTCCGTCTCTTCCACTGCCGATGACACTGACATTTATAATCATAAAGCAACAGCATACGAAATCCTCGGCGATTGTGCGTTGAACCAGGACCAATTGAACCGTGCTGTATCATTTTACAAGAAGGCTTTGTCAAATCTGAAATGCCTCAGATCACCAATGTCGTCATCCAGTCTTCACAATATTTTACATATCCATACAGCTGCAGAAGCTAATGTGAAGCTGAAGGAAGCAAGGGCGCTTGCCAAGCTTGGGGAAATTTCAGAGGCCAGCTCCATCCTTGACTCTTCCGTACCAAGATCTCATCCGCTCAGGACCTTTGGGATAAGCATGGAGTTAGGTAGCATGTATCTTGCAAACGCTAGACATTCCGATGCTAGGCGGAGTTATCTTGATGCCTTAAATAAGAACCCGTATGCCTTAGAGGCCATTGAGAAACTTGTCTTACTGAATGCAGAGAGGTCTGAGGTAATGAAGGCCGTGAACCAAGCTCTTCAGACACGTCATGAGAAGAATGGAAAGGAAAACGTGACGCAGAATGATGTGCCCATAGCAGACATAATCACTGCGTACTTTTACTCTGATAGACCAACAAATAGCCATCAAATGAATGCGTTGAGCCAATGGAAGAAACTGCATTTGAAGTATCCACAAAACGTACATGTTCTGCTGCAGATGGCGTTGTTGCAAGAAAAGAACCCAACGTGTGACAATCCTCATGCGGCTGAGGTTACATTTCAAAAGATTCGCTCTTTGGACTATCATTTTGTAGAAGGAATGGATATATTTGCGAACTTATTAGCGAAGCAGTGTAACGTGTCAGAACTTGGGAGATTAAGTAGTGACTTGCTTATGGTGGACGACAAGAGACCTGAGGCTTGGGTTGCACTTGCCTGCTATCACGAGGCCCTTGGAGATTCAGATAAGGCAATTGCATTTGTTGACAAAGGTATTTCGTGCGATGAGCAAAATGCCTTTTGCCATAAGCTGAAGGGGTCTATCCTCCTGAGTCAGGGGCGACCAGATCTTGCAGGATCGTGTTTCTTTCGTGCAAATGAGATAAAGAGAGATATTGCAAGCTACGAGGGTTTGGTTGAGAGCTGCTTAAGTGCCAAGAAGTTCAAGGAAGCAATCTGCACAGCAAAAGAAGCGATGGCATTTGCACCGAGAGACTCAAGAGCACTGACCCTTGTTGGCCTTGCATTGTCAAAAGCAACATCATCGTCTAGAGACAACGGAGGAACAGATCGTGCGAAGAAAGCATTGCGGAAAGCATTAACACTTGACCCCTTGGCTCTTCGACCACTTCTTGCGCTAGCTGACTTGTACGTTGCAGACGTTGAATTTGAAACATGCATAGACCTCTTAAAGAAAGCAATTGAGGATGGCGGTGATGCCAGTCTTACAGGTACATCTCCCATGATCTCGAATGTGTACGATCGTCCAGTCATTTTACACGCAAAGCTGGCTGATGTGTACTCCGGGAATAAAATGTTTGAGGAAGCCTTGACTTGCTATCATAAAGCTTTATCAATGAATCCTGAATGCCTGGAAGCCCAGCGGGGAATTGAGCAGATGGAGAATGGTATGAAGGGTTTCAACCCAAAGTTGAACGAAACTGAGGATGGATACGATTACACTGAATACAATGATGTGTAAACTCTTTTAAGCTCGTTTGCGACTTCAATGGGGCCTTGAAAGTAAACTTGAAATGCTATCTTATAATATCTTACAAGTCCAAAGTTTAAAGTACTGTACTGTATGTAACACACACACATATTTTTATTTGAAAAAGTATCATAGTGTAGTGCTTTTCATACCCCACGCACGCTCGCACGGTGTGTTTGGTTAACAGGTTGTAATGGCGAATATAAATTGGAAAACAAGGACCGAGCAAACAACTAAAAGGGCCCGTTGGAAAGCGACAGACCTGAGAGGAGTGTATTGCAATGCAGAGGAAGAAGACACAATCATCTTGAAACGTTCGAGAGGCTACGAGTCTAGGTAGGGTGCACCATGGTAGGGTGCATCAAGAGTCACGAGATACGTTGGTAAGATCTATCATGGCCACCTACAAGAAAGGCTTAGAGTTTTTAATTTTTAATTTCGCATTTTCAAGCTAACTAAGACCATTCACAGATTACTGAAAGGTGTGCAGGGACTTTACCACGTCCTGCGGCGACAAAGAAGAGTAAATTTGGATATGTTTTTGTTGCATAAAGTTTGAATCGGTACGATGGAGTAATGCATTTCACAATGCGAAGTCATTGGTTTTCAATTTATTGACCCTTCTTTGTCTGACCACTGGTCTGACTAATAACCGCGAGGAAAGATAAACCTTCTTTTGTGACGTCCCACTTTTTCCTCCTCGCTCCTCGCTCCTCGCTCATCAAAGATCAAAACATCAATGCTACAAACAGTAGTAGTAGTAGTACAAGTTTCATAAACGTAACGGACGACAGAAACAATATTTATACACAAGCATGAAGCACTTGATACCAGCATCTATCATCCTCTTACATTTTCAAACCGCAAATGCATTCTTGTCCCAGAGCCTGCGACATGCTACAGCTCACAGTGCCGCCGGGTGTATCTTCTCATTATCTACTGAGGAAGAAGATACCGCAGATCTAGATAATGCAATCTTGAAAAGATTTAGCAAGCAGTATTCTTTCGATGATGATATGGATAATGTTTTGGCGTTTAATCTTGAGAAATTTAAACCACTGGGTTGCACGGCGGAAGAGAGTTTGTTTGAACTAGAAGATGGGTCAAAATCAGTCTTCATAGGAAAGATCGTTAAAGATGGCAATGCTCAAAAGGCGGGATTAACGGTTGGCGATGTGATTGTAGCAGTTTCAGGGAATTTTAATGAAGTCGTTGATGTGTTTGGCTTGCCATTAGAAAAAATTAAGCTTCTCATTGGAGGAAGAAATGAGAATGATGGTCTGACTATCAAGGTTATTCGAGGATCTGATGTTATGGCCAAGCATGAAAGCACCTTGGTAGATCTATGCATTCTTCCTGAAGACGACAAAGCTATTGATAACTGCATAGAAACAATGTACAAGGCTGATTATGAAATTAAGCAGGTGTCCAATGGAGGCGACAATGGAATAGAGGAATGCACTGACGATGATGTAGATTGTATGTTAGATGCCATGTTCGGGGTATGGGGTGAAGAAATTGATCTAGGAAAAGAGAAAGAGTCTGCCGAGAAAGAAGTGGTCGAGAAAAAGAAGCCTGCACCTTGGAGCTCTCGGTCTTCACCTAGTGGGACATTTGTTAGAGATCCAAAGACTGGAAAAATGGTCAATATTGATGAATGAAGCATACTGCTAAATCGCATTTCCTATATGCTAGGAGATTCAGGATGCGCTATTATAAGCATTGGTAGTGTATGGTAGCTGCAGAATTCCAACCGTCCAAAATCCAAAAATGGTTAAACGATATTTAATCGAACCTACACGGTACCTATACCTTTCGAAAGTTAGGAGTGTTACATGTTGAACGTAATGTAGGTTTGGGTTTATCTTTCTACTCAACAAGTTATCCTCGGGTTCTTGGCGTTTTCACGGTAAACGTATCGACATCATCGCAAGACTTTTGTGAGCATGACCAAATAGTAAAATGGATGGAATGAACGATAGTAAAATGATCTTCTGTTGGATGTTCCGTTGTTCCTAGATGCACAGATGGGGTGCAAGAAGTTGGGTTTACGCCGCCTCTCTTTCTTGATTGCTTTGTGATTAAAAACCTTGAGAAGAGAAGAGCGGTATGTGTACTCAACCTGCCAATAGACCTAAACTCTGCAATAATTATTCTGCTTGCCACTGCCAAGCGTCAAACTAGCATCTTCAGATGTGAAGCCTTCTGAACATAGTCCTAGAATTGAATTACTTGTGAATCTCTTTCTGATGAAGGAACACGAATGCGAAATCCGGACATGGTCTAATCCTATTAAATGAGTGAACGACATTGTCAGTCAGCGGAGATCCTGCTTCATCATCATGATCTAGGATACCTAATTTCTCCATTGCGACCAATGGCAACGATGATGCGCTTCCTTTAAGTGAAGTTTAGTGAAGAATCAAATGATTTGAGATTGGTGATAGATTTTTAAAAGAATTGGACTGTATTTATTTTCTCGATAGATTCTGCTAACTTCAATTTATTGCAATGTTGACAATGAAACCTCTTGTAACTCCTTGATATAAGTACATACTTCGACCCGCATTTCACAATCTTCACCTTACCATTTACAGAATCAACCAACCTCTTCATCTTACAAGCTTTGCACGTCACTTCGAAATCGGGATGTTCATTTTCTCTAGCTGATACAGTGTTCGCAGTACCCATCGAACGGGCATCAGTTTTCATCGAAAAGGCATCAGTTTTCATCGAAAAGGCATCAGTACCATTTGCCCTCGCAACACACGCTTTATTGCGAACAATTTCATGCTTGCGCCCAGGTGCTGTTTGGAAGAAAACACAATACAGAACAATTTGATTGGCATGCTTTAAATTGTGGTTTACCCCAGCTGTATTTACATTCCATCTGTACCTTTCTTCGATGAACTTCCTTACAAAGAAAGCTTTAGAAAAAAATGTCGGACGCTTTTTCCATAGAACGCCAAAAATCATAACAAAACAACTGAAGTAAGAGATACCTTTTACACAAAACACCTATTCCTCTTGATCACCATGACCCCATCCTATTTTGAATTTGCCAATGAATGTCTCAAAACCAGGATTGCAAGAGATTCTATGCCCCCCAATTGCTAGATCAAAAAAAATCTCAAAGAAGTAACACACGAGACGCTTCTTTTCTGTCAAAGTACGTGCGACTCTTAGTTCGGTGTAAAATAGGTTTATGACCAGCAGGTGAAAACAATAAGTCGTCAGTTGTTTTAGCTACATGCAGGTCATAAAACTCCGAAAGCGGAGGTTACAGCAAGCAGTACCCTCCTGGACCTACTGACAACCAACAACAACCAACAGCTACCGGCTACCGACAATCCTCCTAAGTATACGTCTCCATCTGGATCTATCCATTCTAAATATTCTGGCAAGCGAAATTTCTCTCACGCTCGGCTCACTTCTAGTATGAATCGATCACGATGGCATTCATAACTAATTCATCTTTTTGCCTAAATGAATCTCACCCAAGTGATTGGGAGTACATAAATGAAGGAGGAAAACATGCCGTATTTGCATATAACTCCAAAGATAGTTCTCGTTTTTGTGGCATGGTCCTGAGGGTTAATAAAGATTCCTTCCGAAGCGCAAAATGCGAATCTTTCGATGAGTTTTCCACTCGAACGAGTACAATTGAAATGAGTTTCCACAAATATCTGGATGTCCCACATAAAGTTCACCTGGATGCATCTTTTTCTGAGGGATTAAAGCGGCAAGCGATGGAAAGTAATAGGATCCCTCCTAGCCGACGAGTTGATTGGGGGAATCAGAGTCAAAAATGCTCTTCAGTCGTATCGGAACTGATACCAAATTATCGGGGATCTGCAGCAGATACAATATCGATTGAGATCAAACCGAAGGCTGGTTACTTGTCCACTTCTCCCCTTGTTCACCTTGATAATGAATGCAAATACTCAACTTCAAGATTCCAAGTCTTGCAGCAACTGAATAGCCGGGGGGTTGTATCAAAGGGGTGGAATAAAGGGTCAAAGCTAATGTGCACAAGTAGATTTGATCCGATTGATTTATTTTCTAGAGATGTTGACAGGATTCACCTGGCTGTCAGTGCTTTGTTTGACTGCCCACAAAACAATCTCAAAGTGTTTTGCGGTGAAAGTATGTTGTATGGCATGGGTTGCCAACACAATAGAGACAAGTCAGTGAACGACTGTAGACGGGCGATATCAATTGTGAAAGGCCAGTCTCCGTTGCTATGTTCAGGCGAATCGTTCGAAAGCCTTCAAACTGAACTGATACAAATTGTCAGTGATGTATTGTTAACGGATTCTTTTCTGCAAATGCTTCTAGAGAAACAGCGATATTATGATATCCTTGATGCTGATGGTGCAATCTTAGTATATAACAGATTGGTTTCACTTTGCGGCAACTCCAATGAAGCAGAAATGCTACTCGACGCTGAATATGACCCAATCAGAAAGCAATGTCCCAGTCAAACATTTGAAGATTTTGTCCGATACCTAAATGTCAGGGATCGTCCTTCAAACGAAACACGGGAAAGCTGGTACAATGTTGGTACAAAATTGATTGAAGGACTGGGAAAAGATGAATGCATAATACTTTTGCAGAACTGGTTGTTATCTCTGGTTTTATGTGACATCAGTTTTTTCATTATGCTTCGCAAATGCAATGCTAGCGGAGGTAGAGCTGCTGCAAATTCGACTTCCCAATTGGTCACAACAAGGTGTGGGGTTAAATTGAGTTACGAAATCAAAGTGGTAGACTATGACCGGAAACCAGCAAAGAAGC
>Ga0209712_10003081_pt1 | contig 13577 bp, 9 predicted proteins | sample ArcOceMetagenome_FD_187443 | JGI IMG/M metagenome (GOLD analysis project Ga0209712, IMG submission 187443) | Marine eukaryotic phytoplankton communities from Arctic Ocean - Arctic Ocean - Greenland ARC118M Metagenome (SPAdes) (version 2) | ecosystem: Environmental > Aquatic > Marine > Oceanic...
TTTCGGTCATCACTAAGCCAACTAGCTTGTCTGTGCCTGCTGCTTTTTGCTGCTCTAGCGCTTCACGGCCAACAAATTTTCTATCACTGGGGTCCCATGTAATAGTCCAAGCCATATTAGCCGCCAAGGGTGAGATTGTCTCATCCATATCTTGGCTATACAAATTCATGCCAGCTTCTAAACGAAGCGTATCCCTAGCACCTAAACCACAAGGTACCACGCCTACATCTAGCAATTTTTGCCAGAAGTCTGCAGCATCAGCAATAGGAACTATAATTTCGTAACCCGCTTCACCTGTATATCCAGTGGTGGCAATAAATAAATCTTCTGCCTGCACACCAAAAAAAGCCTTCATGCCTTCTAACGCTTCTTTTTGCGCGGCAGAAAATAACTGTGCAGCTTTGCTTTTAGCATTAGGGCCTTGCACGGCAATCATCGCGAACTCTTGACGTTCGGTGATGGTAACCTCAAATGTGCTGGCTTGTAGTAACAACCAATCCATATCTTTTTCGCGAGTCGCAGAATTCACCACTAAGCGATAATTGGTTTGGTCGAAATAATAAACAATCAGGTCGTCTACTACGCCACCCGCTTCATTCAGCATACCGCTATACAACGCTTTGCCTTTATCTTGTAGTTTAACCACGTCATTGGCCAACAAAAACCGAAGATACGCCTGCGCATCTTTGCCTGTTACATCCACTATCGTCATGTGAGACACATCAAACATTCCCGCATCTTTGCGAACTGCGTGATGTTCTTCTATTTGTGAACCATAATTAATAGGCATTTCCCAACCATGAAAATCGACCATTTTGGCCCCTGATTCCAAGTGTTTGGTATGTAAAACAGTTTTATTTGGCATGAAATGTTGTGACCCTGAATAAACAATACACTAACTATAATGACAGCAATCAAGTACAACAAATTGAAATATTTAATGTTTACATTTACATTTCTTATGAATGATAGGAAAATCATTTAAATGTCTTATTTAAGAGACTTGTCTACACACCACTTAGATTAAATTACATGAAACAACTCTCCTTAGATAACTTACGCACCTTTGTCACTGTCGTGGATTTAGGTGGCTTTGCAAAAGCAGGCGAAAAAATCGGTCTGTCACAACCTGCGGTAAGTCTGCAAATAAAACGCCTCGAACAACAATTGTCGAAACGACTTTTTGCTAAACAAGGGCAAAGACAGATTGTTAATCGATATGGCTTAAGTTTATACAAAACAGCACAAACTATGCTGGACTTAAACGACGGCATTTTTCGCCAATTTCAGCCTACGTTTTTGAAAGGCAGATTAAGACTGGGTATCCCTAGTGAATTTGCCACCACCTTACTGCCAAGTATTATCGGCGAATTTGGTCAGTTATATCCTGATGTATCTCTGGAAGTCACCTCTGCATTAAGTAAATCCTTGCTTGAGGAAGAGGCGCTAAATAGTTTTGACCTGGTGATGGCACTCGTCGACCCTGACACAGAAGTCGATGGACAAGTATTACTGATAGATGAGCTAGTGTGGGTAGGCGATAAAAGCTTAACTAACCTACCATCAACTTTATCATTAGTGCTTGCACCTGATGGTTGTGTATATAGAAGCCGTGTCATCAGTAAGCTAAAGCAGCAAACTCAGCAGTGGCGCATCAGTTATACCAATGCTGACTTAAGCGGTATCACTGCTGCCATTAAGCAGGGGTTAGGGATTAGCGCATTAGCTAAAAGCAGCGTGCCCAAACAACTAGATATTATTCGGCATAATCATCTGCCAAAGTTAGGCTCGATAAAAATATGTTTGTTTACTGGAAAGTCTCAACATCCACAGGCTAGCGGAAAATTAGCAGAGTTTATTCAGTCAAGACTAGCTCAATCGGATTGACTGAATACAAAAACAAAAAATCACTGGTAGTTGTCTAAGTTAAAAAATCGCTAGCGCTTTTTGCATTATGCTTATTGGTTAAGCGCCTTGCTTGAGTACAATGAAGACTACGCAACTAACCAAGAGCAAAAACAGATAGCATTCTTTTGCTGTATTTTCCGTGATAATAGGCTTTGCGTCGTTCCTTAAATACTGGTCTATCAGCATGTAATCCAGATGCATGCCTTCTTTCACCAATCAAACGTTTCATCGAAACACCCTAAATAGAACAAATATAATAAATAAAACAAATAAATAAATATAAGGTTATATTTTTGTATGGTTATTGTACAACCTAACCATCGGGTAATATTTCAACCTTTAAGTCCAATTGTTTAATCAGCTTTTTTAATGAAAATTTTATTTTATTTTATTTATGTTCAGAAAAAACTTTATCTAGTCGTCAGACTTCAATCGCACATAAGTTTTGTATTTTTTTTGCAATAAACGATCAATATAACGAGTGAGTTTGATTTTTTGACTAATTGCGTTATCTAAGGCATCAACTAATTCAGTGAGCATGGTTTTATAATACTCTACATCTTTAATTTGCCCATCTTCGGTAGCCACATCGAGTATGCCTCTGGCCTTTGCTTGAGTTTGAGCTTGTTTGTCTGGTTGAAACATCTCTTCTGACACTTCTTTGATCACATTTTCAACCGCTGCCTCGTCTAAGGTTTCTAGCTCCTCAAGAAAGCCAAACAGTAATATTCTGTCCATCAAAGTATTTATTTTTCTGGGCACGCCGTAAGTAAATTGAAAAATTTTGTCATAAGCGCCTGCTGACAGCAACGCCTCCCCACTCCAACCGGCTTGTGTCAATCGGTATTCAATGTATGCCTGACATTCCACATCAGTTAACGGCGCTAAATGACAGGAGGCCACAATACGTTGTCTAAACTGCTCCATATTTGGTGCACGTAAAATAGGTTGTAACTCTTCTTGGCCAAGCAAAAAGCTTTGCAACAAAGGTTTACCTGAGGCTTGAAAATTAGACAACATACGTAATTCTTCAATGGTTTCTAAAGGTAAATTTTGCGCCTCATCAACCAATAATAATGCGCGTTTACCTTGTTTATGCAAGTCCATCAAAAATGCTTCAAGATCATTCAAAATGTCTGACTTAGTACTACCTTTGACTGGCACATTAAATTTTCTGGCAACCATTTTCACCAATTCATCTGGTGATAATTTTGGGGTGACAATTTGTGCGGCAACAATATCTTGTTGCATGTTGTCTAATAAACTATTCGCGATGGTAGTTTTTCCCGTACCAATATCGCCAGTGATGACAATAAAACCTTCAGCTTGAGATAGCCCATATTGCAAATATGACATGGCACGCTTATGCAATTTACTGCCAAAAAAGAAGCTAGGATCGGGTGTCAGTTGAAAGGGCTTAGAAGTCAGGCCGTAATAATTTTCATACATAATAAAAACCACTTGTTCCGAAAAAAAAAGGAAAAGTTAAATTACTAGCTTAATCTATCTGCCCAAGACATAGCAATCAAATACCACAATTACCTTTGAATAGGCTATGAATTTTAAAGGTAATTGTGGTTACAAGAGCCAGTCAGATGACATGATAATAAATAGAAAAGAAATGACATACACAGCCAGCAATCACAAACACATGCCAAATGGCATGGGTAAACTGAACTTTCTTAGCCACGTAAAACAACACACCTGCGGTGTAACAGAGGCCGCCGGCAAACAATAACCATAATCCCTCGGTTGATAAGGCGTTATACAATGGGTAAATAAAGAAGATGGCTATCCAGCCCATTAATAAATACGTAATAACCGACAGTTTTGGAAATCGTTGATTGGCAAAAATTTTACAGACGATGCCAATCAATGCAATCGACCAAACAACTACCATACCAGTCAAACCTACCCAGCCACCAATGGCTAAAACCATAAATGGAGTGTAAGTGCCCGCTATCAACAAATATATTGCACTATGGTCTACAACTTTAAGCACGGCTTTTACATTGGGACTTTTGACCCAATGGTAAAGTGTTGATGATAAAAACATCAAGATCATCGACAGTCCATACACTAAACAAGCAAATTGGCCATAAATGCCCTCGACTTTGATCAATAAAAAGATCAAGCCTACCGTTGCAGCAATGACTCCCACACCATGAATTACGGCATTGAGTCTCTCTTCAAGTGGCGAATAGGTTTGTTGCATAACACTAGGACCATTCATTATTTACGGTGTGGTAAAAACAGGGTTCATCATATATTTTGAGCGTACAGTTGTACACTCAAATCTGTATCCAATTAACACCTGTTACCGCGTAAACCGGTCGACTATTATTTCAATCAACTTAGCTTTTAAAATGACTTACATAAAAATGCAACACTCTAATAGGGCAAAGTCACTGACATTTACGACTATCAAAATATTGAAACTGACTACCACTATGAAAACCCATAAGGGTTACTCTTCGAGGACAACAATGATTTTATCTTTATGCCAAAGGCACTGATGGGAATACATTTTTATTTTTCACATTACCGAATGCAAAATTCGATTCGATAGAAGCAAGTCCGGGTAGACACGTTAGTTTTTCTCGAATAAATCTCTCATAGCTTTTCAAATCTGCACTCACAACACGCATCTGGTAATCGCGACTTCCTGTCATAAGGTAACACTCCATGACTTCATCTAGGTCGTTAATGCAGGTTTCAAAATTTTTTACGCTGGTGTAATCTTGTTTTTCTAGCCGGATGCTAACAAATGCATTAATGGGTAATCCAAATTGCTCTTGGTCTACTTGGGCAGTGTAACCTATCAACACCCCAGACTTTTCCAAACTCCGCACGCGGCGCAAGCAAGGAGAAGGAGAAAGGTTGACTTTTTCGGCCAACTCCTGATTGCTTAGCCGCGCATTATTCTGCAACTCTCGGATGATTTTTCTATCGATTATATCCATTCACACCTCAAAATTAGTAGATTATGCCAATGGTAGCGCATCTTAATGTATTAATCGCAAGATAATTGCTGATGATTAATCGCATACTATTCATCTATTAATAGCTAACACCGCGAGACACGCCGTCATGTCAAAATCACCTACACAAATCGGAAACCATACTCTCTCCCCAGAAACACTGATGATGCATCACGGTTACGATCCAGCGTTGTCAGAAGGTGCGGTAAAATGTCCTAATTTTCAAACCTCCACGTTTGTTTTTGAGTCTGCACAGCAAGGAAAAGATTTTTTTAATTATGCATCAGGCCGAGTAACGCCCACTCATAAAGGCGCAGAGCAAAGTCTCATTTACAGTCGTTTTAATAATCCTGCACTTGAAATTCTCGAAGGTCGTATTGCCATATGGGACGGTGCTGAAGACTGCTTAGTCACTGGCAGTGGCATGTCTGCCATTGCCACTACGTTACTTGCATTATCAGGTCCTGGTGACGTAGTGGTATATTCTGAGCCGGTCTATGGTGGAACGGATACCCTTATCAACAGTATCTTGTCGCAAATGAATATACAGGGTGTAGGTTTCTCTGGCCAAGACGGAATTGAAGGATTACGGCGCGCCGTCACTCAGGCCAAACAGCTAGGGACTGTATCACTCGTTTTGCTAGAAACACCAGACAACCCATTAAACACCATGATCGACATTTCAGAGTGTCGAAAAATCTGTGATGCACTTAAAAATAAAAATGGTGAACGCTCTAAATTGGTTGTAGATAACACGATGTCTGGACCTATTTTCCAAAAACCCTTGCAACATGGGGCCGATATTTGTCTGTATTCATTGACAAAATACATCGGTGGACACTCAGATGTCGTGGGGGGAAGTTGCTCGGGTAATAAATCACTACTCTCAAAAATCAGAGGGTTTCGAAATATCTTGGGTACAACCATGGATCCAAACACAGCATGGCTAATTATGCGGTCATTGGAAACGCTTAAAGTCCGCATGGAAGCCTCTTCAATATCAGCCTTAGAGGTTATATCGTATCTAAACGACCATCCAAAAGTAATACGTGTGAATCACCCATCAATGCTTAAAGAAGAAACGGAGCAATACACCATATACAAAAAGCAGTGTAGCGGTGCAGCCTCCACATTTTCTTTTGAAATTATAGGTAATGAAGCAAGTGCATTTAAGATGTTGGACTCGATGCAAATAGCCATGCTGGCGGTTAGTCTCGGTGGTACAGAAACGCTTATTCAGCACCCTGCATCGATGACACATTCCAGTGTACCCGAGCATCGACGAGCAGAAATTGGCATCAGTGATAGTTTGATCCGGATTTCGGTGGGTCTTGAGAATCCAAAAGATATTATTCTCGATCTTGAGCAGGCTCTGGCTCAAATCTAGTTCTACGATTGATTGACTGAAGATAAAACTTTGAGATGAAAATGACTATTATTAACACCACTGAACTCAACCAATTAATGAACGAAGATCGAATAGAATGGATTGAATCACTCGATTATATCCGACGCGACTTTGGTGATAAAGGTGTTCGAGAAATTCTACAGTCACTGCAAAATCATGCATTGCAAAGCGGCATTGAAATTAATGAAGCGACGCTTAACACCCCTTATGTCAATTCTATTGCACCAGAATTACAACCTGTTTATCCAGGTGACTTGCAGATGGAAAAGCGTATTGAAAATATCTTACGCTGGAATGCGATGGCAATGGTCATGCAAGCTTACGATTCTGGTTCCGGTGTGGGTGGCCATATAGCGACTTATGCGAGTGCTGCAACCATGTTAGAAACGGGGTTTAATCATTGCTTTAAAGCACGCACTGAAAACTATGGCGGAGATATGGTTCTGCCACAACCTCATGCCGCTCCAGGCATATACGCCCGCGCTTACCTTGAAGGAAGGCTGTCGTTACAACAAATAAAAAATTTCCGTCGGGAATTAGGTGCACAAGGAGGTTTATCATCTTATCCTCATCCTCGTTCCATGCCTGATTTTTGGGAAATACCCAATGCTTCAATGGGTTTGTCAACCGTGTGTGCAATCTATCAGGCAAGGTTTGCTAAGTACCTTGAAAACCGTGGTTTGAAAACGCGTAATGGTGGCAAAATTTGGTGTTTTATCGGTGATGGTGAATCAGACGAGCCGGAGGTTTTGGGGACCATTAATATTGCCGCACGTGAAAAATTAGATAATCTCGTACTGGTCGTCAATTGTAATTTACAGCGCCTTGATGGGCCTGTACGTGGTAATGGAAAAATCATTCAAGAGTTGGAACGTAGTTTTCGCGGTGCCAGTTGGAATGTTTTAAAAGTGATTTGGGGCAGTGGTTGGGATGCGCTATTAGCACGAGATAAAAAGGGAGTGTTGCGCCAACGCATGGAAGACTGCGTGGATGGCGATTATCAACGTTACTCGATACTCGAAGGTGATGCACAACGTGAACACTGGATTGACGGTAATCCAGAACTTGAACAAATGATGAACGCATTAACCGATGAGGAAATCAGGCAAATAAAGCGAGGAGGCCAAGATCCTAAAAAAATCTACGCCGCCTACGAACGCTGCATGAAAACCCAAGGAAAACCAACTGTTCTGTTAATTAAGTCGGTAAAGGGCGAAGGAATGGGCGCATCAGGTCAAGGGCGTAATACCGCTCATCAAAAGAAAAACCTCAGTCCAGAAGAGCGCGTTCAGGCTGCACGGGAACACGGCATTCCAATTGATGATGCCGCAGCCGTCAGTGCACAGTTATACAAACCTGCAGAAGACTCCCCGGAAATGCAATATCTGCACAAACAACGCCAGGCGTTGGGTGGATACACACCACAAAGAGAAGTGAATTGCCCAGCATTACAAGCACCCGATATCAGCCTGTTTAAAGAGCAGTTGCTAGGCTCAGGAAAGCGAGAGACCTCCAGCACTATGGTGATGGTGAGGATTATGTCAAAATTGCTGAAAGACAAGTCGATTGGAAAATATATCGTTCCCATCGTTCCCGATGAAGCAAGAACCTTTGGGATGGATGGATTGTTTAAAGCAGCCGGGATCTATTCAGCAGATGGGCAGCAATACACCCCAGTCGATGCAGAAACGCTATTGCCTTACCGTGAAGCCACCGATGGACAAATACTACAGGAGGGTATTTGTGAAGCTGGCGCTATGGCATCGTTTATGGCCGCGGGAACGGCATATGCGGTGCACGGTATACCAACAATACCGTTTTATATTTATTACTCGATGTTTGGATTTCAGCGTGTAGGGGATATGATTTGGGCTTGTGGTGACATGATGGCACGAGGTTTTCTTTTAGGAGGAACCGCCGGGCGAACCACACTTAACGGTGAAGGTCTTCAGCACCAAGATGGGCATTCGCATATTTTGGCTAGCACATTTCCCAGTCTTCTCAGTTATGACCCCGCTTTTGGGTATGAACTGGCAGTGATTGTCCGTGAAGGTATTCGCCGTATGTATACCAACCAAGAGAAAGTGTTCTACTACATCACACTTTATAACGAAAACCATGTTATGCCTGCAATGCCAGAGTTACCTTTGGAAGAGGTAGAAAAAGGCATTATTCAGGGTGGCTATAAATACTTGTCTAGTGCACTCAAAAATGAATCACTTAACACTATTCATCTCTTATCCAGTGGTTCGATTATGCAGCAAGCGGTCAAGGCCGCCAAGTATCTGGAAAGTGCGGGGTTCGCCGTGCATATATGGAGCATAACCAGTTTTACTGAACTCGCTCGGGAGGCTCAGGAATGTGAGCGCATCAACAGATTAAAGCCTGAACAGACCATTAAAATTCCATTAATTAGTCGTTTATTTGCCGATGAAAAAGGTGTTTGTGTTGCTGTTACTGACTATATGAAAGCACTACCACATAGTATTTCAAGTTGGATACCGCTGCCCTATAGTTGTCTAGGTACTGACGGTTTTGGGGTAAGTGAAGACCGAGGTGATTTACGAGACTATTTTGAAGTGAGCGATAAATATGTCGCTGCTGCCGCGTTGTCGGCTCTGAATAAAGCTGAAGTCATCGATAATGATACCTTGCATCAGCACTATAAAACGTTGCAAATCAATGCAAACAAACTCAATCCGACAGCTCACTAGGTCATCGTTATGCACTCAGATCAAGAAATTGTATTACCCAATATCGGTGACTTAGACGAAATTGAAATTATTGAAATAGTGGTAACCCAAGGTGAACACATTAATCTTGGAGACATACTTTTAACGGTAGAGTCAGATAAAGCGGCAATGGATATCCCCAGTGATGTCAGCGGAGTGATAACCCAAGTATTGGTAAACGTGGGGGAAAAGATATCACAAGGTACACCCATTATTATGTTACAGCTTGATCAAGCTTTGCCTGTGGCAGAGGCGGTATCTGAACAGTCAGCCTCGTTAACGGTTCCCACTAACAAAGAAACACATGTCCCTACAGATAATATGGCCCCCACCAGCGATGTGATAATCCAGCCTAAAAAAAACATTGTTGAAGCTACGTTTTCATCACATTTGGATGCACAGGAACATCTGACACCTGCGGGTCCAGCATCGAGAAGATTAGCCCGAGAGTTGGGTGTTGACCTTACAACGGTCAAAGGTAGTGGTAGACGGGGACGCATTCTTAAACAGGACGTAAAAGACTTTGCAAAATATCTGATTCAGGAAAAATCATCGCAGCAAAACGTCCATAATATGACCCCAGATTTGCCTGACCTATCTTCTTATGGTGAGGTAACACGACGTGACATGAATAAAATAGAGTCGGTAACTTGCACCAATATGCAACGAGCATGGGATCAAATTCCACATGCATGGTTGCAAAAAAATATTGATATCACTGAACTCGAGGCGGGAAGAAAACGCAATAAGCAAAAAGTAGCCAGTTTAACAATGACCGCCATTATTGTTAAAGCAATGGCCCATGGATTGAAGAAATTTCCAAGCTTTAATTCTGCAATAGATAATCAACAGCAACAATTTGTTTTACGCAACTATATCCATATTGGAGTGGCAGTTGATACACCCAAAGGTTTAGTGATAGCCGTAATAAGACATGTAGATCAACTCAACATTGCACAGATATCTGAAGAATTAAACCGTTTGGCAGAAAAAGCCAGGGCTGGAAAATTAGCACTATTAGAAATGAAAGGTGCTGGGATCACATTAAGTAATTTGGGGGGAATGGGAGTTGACGGCTTACAGCCTATAGTTAATTGGCCAGAGGTCGCGATAGTAGGAGTGGCAGCATGTTCTCGTCAGCCGGTATATTTCGATGATGAGATACGGCCACGGATGATTATGCCATTAACTCTGGGGTTCGATCACCGTGCGATTAACGGTGCAGACGCTGCGCGTTTTCTAAGTTATATAGAAGAAATGTTAAACAACCCAGTGTATTTTTTAACACAAATTTAGCTTTTGAGTTGGAATGAGTGAATATTCTGTTACTGGAGGTACAGCTAAATAAGGTCGAAATGTGCTAAAAATGCCATAGGATCACTAGGCGGTGTGCGAAGTATTAGTAGAAAATTAATCGTCAATTATACTTTTATCATTTATCTGGTCATGTAGACTTAAATTACTTTATTACACAACATGGTTGAGTGATTACGTGACCCAGTGGTACACATATATTGTCGAAAATAAGTTAGGGCAATATTACACAGGTATATGCACAGACGTTAAACGACGCTTTAATGAACATCAATCGAGTGGCCCTAAGTGTGCTAAAGCGTTAAAAGGCAAAGGTCCGTTAGTATTGAAGTTGTGGAGTGTCGTAGGCAATCATTCCGAAGCTTTAAAAATTGAAATTTGGATTAAAAAACTGAATAAAGCCAATAAGATAAAATTGGTAAATAACGATTTTTGTGATGCACCAATACTTAATATGCTGAGTAAGGATGAAGGCCATGAAAAATAGTTCATCTATACCACTTTCAAAAGAATTGGTTGACCTTGGTGAAGAACGTTGGGAGCAGTTACGATCCCATTCGCAATTTTCTGTTCATTTCAATACCTTTGAAGAGCCCATCAAATTGGCTTTTTCGATGAGTGAATTTATCTCTGAGCAATGTCTAAAACATCCGAATTGGTTAGTTGGACTACTCATAGAAAAATCACTTTTCACCAAACAGTTAGATTACCAAGGCAAACTTGCGCAGCTATTGGTTGACGTTGAGAGTGAGGCGGTTTTACACCAAAATCTCAGACAGTTTAGAAATTTTCATATGCTGAGAATTGCCTGGCGCGACTTGCTCAACATGCAATCAATTGAGAGCTCCCTAGAACAAGTATCAGAACTAGCACGTCAATTAATCACACAAACTAATAACTGGTTATATCAATTTTTACAGCCAAGGTTGGGTACGCCAGAGGGTGAATTTGGCCCACAACCTATGTTGATTTTGGGTATGGGTAAATTGGGTGGAGGTGAACTTAATTTTTCTTCCGACATAGATTTGATTTTTACTTATCCCGCAGTGGGTGTCACTACCGTCGGCAAGAAGTCGGTCGAGAACCAACAGTTTTTTACTAAATTGGCCCAAAAAATCATTACTGCGCTAGATCAGATTACCGCTGATGGTCAAGTATATAGAGTGGATATGCGCTTAAGGCCATTTGGCGACAGCGGTCCACTTGTGATGCATTTTGATGCGATGGAAGATTATTATCAAGAACAAGGCAGAGACTGGGAGCGTTACGCGATGCTTAAGGCTTCTATTTTAAATTCTCCTTGCCCCTACACACAACAGTTATCGGATATTCTACAACCTTTTATTTATCGTCGATATCTAGACTTTAGTGCCATAGAGTCGCTGCGCAGTATGAAATCTATGATCGAGCAAGAGGTACGCAGACGTCAACTAACCAATAATATTAAATTGGGTAAAGGTGGGATCCGGGAAGCAGAGTTTATTGTTCAAAGCTTGCAACTGATTAAGGGGGGGCGAGAGTCCAGTCTGAAAGTTCAGAGCTTACAATTAGCACTTTTAGAACTAGCCAATTTACACATATTACCCGATGAAAGCGCCAAGGATTTGCAACATAGTTATTTATGGCTACGTAAGATAGAGCATTGCCTACAGCAATTTGCAGATAAACAAACACAAGTGTTGCCCAACAATAACATTGACAAAAAACGTTTGTTATATGTTCTAGGTATGACTGACTATCAAGATTTTATGCAACAGTTAGCTCAACACTGCAACATTATCCACCAGCAATTTTCGTTATTGGTCAAAGAGGACTCCGCATTGCGAGTTGATGTTACAGATGAATTGCAACAGGGGGCAAAGGATCTTTGGCAGTTGCAATTAAATGCACATGAAACACAAAGTATATTGGATTATTGGCCTTTAGCAGATGAAATTATCGAAACGGATTTACCCATCAGCGAAAGTGTATCTCAGCAAATCAGTGCATTTAAACAAAGTTTAACAAAGCAGCGAATTGGCCAGAGGGGCCTTACTATTCTCAATAATCTGATGCCAGTGGTTATCCATAATATCCTGTGTTCATCAGCTAAAAATCATGCTGAGCTGTTCAGACGTATATTGACTGTTTTACATGCCGTATTAGGGCGAACTGCTTACCTGCAGTTATTATTTGAAAACCAAGCAACGTTGTTCCACTTAGTTAAATTATGTGCTGCTAGCCCCTGGGTAACAGAACAAATTGCGCGTTTTCCATTATTGTTAGATGAACTACTGGATCCTGTTTCTTTATACCAACCCGTGGCCTTTAACCAATATTCTGATGAACTGCGCCAAGCATTACTGCGTGTAGAGCCAGAAGATTTAGAGCTACAAATAGAAACATTGCGCCAGTTTAAACTGAGTCAACAATTAAAAATCGCGGCGGCTGACATCTGTAATGCTTTACCCGTTATGCAAGTCAGTGACCATTTAACACATTTGGCCGAAGCCATTATTGTTCAAGTGGTAGACATCGCATGGCAACAAATCGTTGCCAAACATGGTGTGCCCGTATGTGAAACCCAAGGCCCTAAAAACATTCAAAATAAAGGTTTTGCGGTATTGGGGTTTGGCAAACTGGGAGGATGGGAGTTGGGTTATGGTTCAGACTTAGATTTAGTCTTTTTACATAATTGTGACGGGCAACAGCTCACCAATGGCAAAAAGCCTATTGGAGCGAGTGGTTTCTACATCAAACTTGCCCAACGTATTTTGCATATATTCACCATTAAAACAGGCTTAGGGTTACTTTATGATGTAGATATGCGATTACGCCCCTCTGGGAACGCCGGTTTACTGGTATGTCATGTAAATGGCTTTGCAACCTATGAAACTGAAAATGCTTGGACGTGGGAGCATCAGGCACTTTGCAGGGCAAGGTTTATATTGGGCAGTCATGAATTACTGAAACGTTTTAGAGCTGTGCGGTTAACTGTTCTTTCGAAGCCAAGAGTCTTATTGGAATTGGCAAATGAAGTAGTATTTATGCGTGAAAAAATGCGAGCCCACTTAGCTAAAGGAGACGCTGAAAATATTGACTTAAAGCAAGACGCTGGCGGTATAGCAGATATAGAGTTTATTGTGCAGTTTATGTTGCTGGCCCACACGAATGCTTTTCCAAGCTTAGCCAAATGGCCTGATAATGTGAGAATATTAGCCGACTTAGCAAGATTATCTCTGATTACAAAAGCTG
>Ga0209712_10003084_pt1 | contig 13567 bp, 11 predicted proteins | sample ArcOceMetagenome_FD_187443 | JGI IMG/M metagenome (GOLD analysis project Ga0209712, IMG submission 187443) | Marine eukaryotic phytoplankton communities from Arctic Ocean - Arctic Ocean - Greenland ARC118M Metagenome (SPAdes) (version 2) | ecosystem: Environmental > Aquatic > Marine > Oceanic...
TCATTATTTTAATGTGTTTGCCCTTTTCTCTATTAAGACGAGGTTATCTTAACAAACTTGCGGACGGTTTTAAAAAATGTTATTTTTTCGTCTAAATATTCGATTATTCGATTAAATCCTATCAGTTTTAAAAACCGACAGGGTTTCTAATGTTGATAACAATTAAACAAATATTTTTATATTTGTGCGTTATGGAGATAAATTAACAATCTCAAAACAATACGTCGTCAGGTAATTACATTATTAACGACATCACAACGGACTTTAACAACGCCTTTTAATAATGACATTTAGAAGCGTTGTAACTTTGTCATTGAATCAAATCAAAACATACGATGCAACTTATTTTAATTATCCTTTGGATTGTATTGTCCAGAATTGGACTTTATAAAATGTTTGAAAAAGCAGGAGAAGCAGGTTGGAAAGCACTTATTCCTGTTTATAATAAACTAGTTTGGTCAGATATTATTGGTCGTCCTCGTTGGCGAGTTATTTTATTATTAGTTCCAATTGTCAATATTTTCGTTCTTGTAGGAATGGTGATTGAGTTAGTGAATAGTTTCACAAAATGGGACTTTTTAGACCATACTTTGGCGGTTATTGGAACACCATTTTACTTTTTGTACTTAGGTTTTTCTAAAGATGAAAAATATTTATACAAAAGTTATGAATACGAAAAAGAAAATCCACAACCAAAAGATGGATTCAGAGAATGGGCGGAAGCCGTTATTTTCGCAGTATTTGCAGCGACATTCATCAGAATGTTTCTAATCGAAGCATACACGATTCCAACGCCATCAATGGAAGGTTCATTGTTAGTTGGTGATTTCTTATTCGTAAGTAAAGCACATTACGGAATGAGAACACCAATGACACCAGCTCAATTTCCATTGGTTCATAATACGGTTCCATTAATGGGTGGAGAATCTTATACGGAAGCTATAAAGTTCCCATATTATCGCTCTGCAAAAATACAAGATGTTAAACGTAATGATCCTGTCGTTTTCAATTTTCCAGAAGGAGATACCATCGTTTATGCTCGCAAACGTACTTTAGATAGAGGAACGAATAATTATTACAATTTACTTCGTGCCTATAATTTCAGCCGAGAAACATTATTGAATAATGCCAATTACGAATTGGTAACTCGACCAATTGACAAACGTGATAATTACATCAAAAGATGTGTGGCGGTTTCGGGCGATACGGTTCAAGTGAAGGAAGGACAATTGTACTTAAATGGTACAAAAGCGGTTAATCCTGAAAAAATTCAATATCGTTATAGCGTTATTACGAACGGGACGCCATTGAACAAAAGTACTTTGGTAGAATGGGGAATTAATGAAGATGAGATTGATATGAACCAACGTCGAGGTGGTTTGGATAGCTATTATAACTTGTCAGAAGAACAAGCAGAAAAAATCAAAAGTTTGAGTTCTGTTTCTGACGTAATTAAGCAAATAGCAACTCCAGGTGTCATTGAAAGTACCAATGTTTTCCCGCATGATTTTGAGAATTACAAATGGAATATGGATAATTTTGGTCCACTTTGGATTCCAAAAGCAGGTGAAACCGTAGGACTTTCTCCTGAAAATATTGCTATTTATCGCAGAATCATCACCGTTTATGAAAATCATACTTTAGAAATTAAAGATGGAAAATTCATCATTGATGGAAAAGAAACTGCAGAATATACAATCGAACAAAATTACTACTTTATGATGGGAGATAATCGCCACAACTCTGAAGATTCAAGGGTTTGGGGATTTGTTCCAGAGGATCACATCGTTGGAAAACCATTGTTTATTTGGTTCTCTCGTAAAGATGGTGTCGGTATTCGCTGGGAACGCTTATTCAGAAGTGCAAATGTAATGTAGAGCACGTTTCGGGTTTCGGGTGGCGTTTTTCATCGCTTTTATTTGAAATCAGTTTCGGTTTTTTTGGAAAGGATAATGCTTCTAGCATTATCCTTTTTTTTTGGCTTCCTTTCTAAATTTATAGTAAGTTCCAGCTTTACCACCGTTTTTTTGACGGTAGTAAAGTTACACCTCAAATTTCCAATGTTGGAAATTTGAGGTTTTTTTTTCTAATAATTGTTTAATAATCATTTAATAATCAAATAATTATGAAAACATTTAATCTGTTAAAAATCCAAGGCCAATGTTAGCACTTTCTTAAAATCATATTTGATGGCATAATTTATGACTTTCTCAATCTTAGCATAATGAAAGAACAAAACACCAATTTTTTACTACAAAAACAACCTAACTATGAGTAGTTTAAAGATATTTGAAGTTGCTGGTTCTATTGCAGGTTTATCTGGAATTTCTTTAACCGTTTTTTATTTTCTATTCAATCCGATTATCCAAAAATCATTGCCGAATTTAACGAAAACGTTAAGGCGAAATATTATTTTATTGATATTTTTCATGATCTGGAGCATCACGACAATAGCGATGACAACTTGGATCTACAGCAATACACAGAATGATGGCGGACAACAACCGAGCATCAAAAAAATAGAAATCACAGAAAAACCGGCTACTATAAATATCTCTCAAACCCCTACGACAAAGATAGCAATGTACCCGATTATAGCAGATTTGACGGAAGTTCCAATGCTAACCTTAAGGCGAAATTCAACATTTTTCAATCCTATGGTAACAGATGACGAAGATATTTGTGGTTTGAAAGTTCGCCGTTCAATTTGGTTGAGTTTCAATGACGTACAACCTTATTATATCGCATTTCAAGAAGAGAAAGTAAAAGTCATTTTGAAAAGTATGAATATTGATAATAATAAAGCAACATTCGCCATGCACATTCATGAGGAGGGAAAATTTATCAACTTACATGATTTCACTTTAAATCAAAATGAATCTTATAACTTTGATTACAATGAATGCAATTATCGCTTCGCTTATCGTGGAAAAACTTCTTGGACGACAGGAATTCAATATTGGTTCAAAACTCGATATGAAGCACATTTTAATATTGAACCTGTTTAGTGTGTTGCCGTATTGATATTCGCATAAGTTGAATTTGAAATCTAAAATTTACAATAATAGAAATTCCGACTTTCAAGAGCTTTACTTTAGCAACCGAACATCAACACATCAACACAAATTATTTCCTTTTCTCAAAAAAACGCCTTAGTTTGCAGTGTGTTTCAAAAGTATCTCTCCTAAATGAATTGTGAAAATTATTCGTACAAAAGTGCTAGCATGTCAATCCCGAGATTTTGGGACAAGCCAATTTATAATTCATACGTATTTCAAATTGTCCTTTATCTTTTTCAAATCAACCAATAAACACCACTTTGTGTTTATATAGATAATTATGTATTGTTATATTACGATACTGAAAACTGGTAACTGCCGACTATTTATTCGGTTCCATATTTCACTACATCAAAATTGAAAATATTATGAGTTCATTTCAAAGTAGAACGGTTTTAATTACCGGAGGAGCGAGCGGTTTAGGAAAGTTAATGGCAAAAAAAGTATTAGAGCGCAAAGCGAAGCGGGTCATTATTTGGGATATTAATGAAGCGTTATTGAATCAAACAACTGCGGAATTAGAACATCGTGGTTTTGAGGTACATCCTTATATCGTAGATGTTTCCAACAAAGAAGATATTGCTTGGGCAGCTCACGACGTTTTGGCGAATATTGGAGAAGTTGATATTTTGTTTAATAATGCCGGAATCGTGGCAGGAAGCAAACGCTTTGTAGATCATTCGGATATAGATATTGAACGCACAATGAATATTAACACACTCGGTGTGATGCGTGTTGCAAAAGCGTTTTTGCCAGCGATGCTTCAACAAGGTTTTGGTCATGTTATTAATATTGCTTCCGCTGCTGGCTTGGTTGCGAATCCGAATATGTCGGTTTATGCAGCGAGTAAATGGGCTGTTATCGGATGGTCAGAATCATTAAGGTTAGAAATGGAAGCAGATGCTCCAAATGTAAAAGTCTTGACGGTTACGCCAAGTTATATTGATACTGGAATGTTTGAAGGTGTAAAACCACCGATGTTAACACCATTTTTAGAACCAAAATCATTCGTAGAAAGAGTATTATTAGCCGTGGAACGTAACGAAGTAAATTTGAAAGCGCCGTACATTGTAAACGCAGTTCCGTTATTAAAAGGTGTTTTACCCACTCGATTATTCGATTATTTGGCTGGCGATATTATGGGTGTTTATAAATCCATGGATACGTTCAAAGGCAAAAAAACAGAAGAAAGTGAAAAATGGTCTATTGAAAATGAAGAACTTGAAAAAGGGATTTAGGTTTTATTGACGTTACATTTAGAACCTATACGGTTTTGAAAACCTCATAGGTTTTTATCCATAATACGAAATTTATAAAGCCTCGATTTCTAATAGATCGAGGCTTTTTGTTTTGGTAATTTCAAGATATTTTTAGAGTTAAATCTGTATTTTCGCCTAAATTAATTTCAAACTAAAATCAATATGAAACGTACTTTTTGGGTTTTACTTTTATCGATGATTGCGAATATTACTTTTGGACAAGTGAACGATTGGGTTAACAATTTAGATGTCGTTAATGGGAAGGATAAGGTTATTTTACTGAATAAGATAGCGGAATTCTATACGAATGAATCAGACGGTTTCACAGCAAAAAACTATGCAAAACAAGCAATTGATTTATCGGAAAGTATGGAATATATGGATGGTTTGGCCGTTGGATATTTCTTATTGGCGGAAGCTTATAATCTAGAAGATGATTTAAAATCTGCAAAAAAATCGTATAAAAATTGGTACAAAACTAGAAAAAAACATGGTTCTAAAAGTCAGTTAAAATGGGCGACAAAAGGCATGGGAATGTTTTATCAGTCACAGGAAAAAGATTGGAGAACGGAACGATATTATAAGAAATTATTAAAAAAATCAAAAGCTGGTTCTCGAACGGAATTTGGTGTTTTTCGAGTACTCGCAGAATATTATCAATACGGAGCAAACTTCCGAACAGATCGGACATTAAATCTAAAAAAAGGTACGAAATACTTCGAATTACTGACGATTAGCGGTCAAAAAGTATTTGGAGCAGATTTCGGAACAAATGATTTAGATCATTATTTCTCTTCAGAATTGAGTAAATATTTGAAGAAGAAAGATATCAAAACATCGAACAAAATCGCTCAACGATGGTTAAAGTCTAAAGCTAAATTCAGTGATGATTTGGAACTTTACAAAACAAGCCGTTTGATTGTTCGACTCTTTTACTTCAATGAATCTTACGCTGATTTACCGGTTTATTTGAATAAAAGTATAGCATATGGAAGCAGAATTAGCGATGAAGATTATTTAAAAAATGCTTATTTAAATGCAATTTATCTTACGAGAAGTTCCAAAAATTACGAAATTGCGATTCAATATTGTTTCGATTTTTATGGAAAAACAAATCCAAATCATATTACTTCTGCGTTGAATACTTGCGTTACGGAATTATTGAAAGAGAATGATACAAATTTGAATCAGAAAGTGAATGCATTAATTTGGGCTTGGCAAAAAGGTTTGAATACTGAAAAAGATAAAGCCGCTTATAATTGTGCTGCAAATAACCTTTTGTTATTGAAGTAGTGACTAAATACCAAACAAATGAAAAGAATTGCAATTGATATGGACGATGTGATGTCGGATACATCTGGTCGAAAAATAGAATGGTACGAACGTGATTTTGGCATAAAACTCGATCGCTCAAAAATGAAAGGAAAGTATGTGAGTCAATTCGTTCCGAAAGAACATCAAAAAATAGTAAGTGATTATTCTCAGCATCCTGACTTCTTTTGGAATTTCGATATTATCCCTGAATGCCAGCGAGTTATAGAAGCATTGGCAGGGAAATATGAAATTTTTATTGTCACGGCTGCAATACCTTTTCCGAATTCTTATAATGCCAAATATGAATGGTTACGAGAACATTTCTCGTTTATTGATATCAGAAATATTGTTTTCTGTGGACATAAATATATGATTGAAGCAGATTATTTAATTGATGACCATGCTTATAATTTTGAAAAATTTAAAGGCAAAGGTTTGCTTTTTACGGCTGAACACAATATGAATGAAACTCGCTACGAGCGAGTTGATAATTGGTTTGATGTAGAAAATGTACTGCTGTAGTTCCACCAAAAATCAAATAAAATACCGTCATACTGAACTTAGCCGGCCCAGAAGAAAATTCGGGATAGGTTAAGTTCAGTACGACGGCTTTAGTTATGACTGTATGACAAAATTCCTCGCTTTCGATACTCGAAAACTTATCATTCCGGAACAAACACTTTTTTTTGCTTTAAAAGGCGGACAAAAAGATGGCCATGACTTTATAGAAAAGGCCTATCTACAAGGTGTTCGGCAGTTTGTGGTAGAAAATGGTTTTGATAGTTCAAAATTTCCTGATGCCACTTTTACTTACGTAAATGAAGTATTAGAAACGTTGCAAAGTGTCGCATTGAAACATCGACAACAGTTTGATTTATTGACTATTGGAATTACGGGAAGCAACGGGAAAACAATCATTAAGGAATGGTTGAATTATTTATTATCAAAAAAAAATCCAACACAAGTCGTTTGTAATCCGAAAAGTTATAATTCGCAAATCGGTGTCCCACTTTCAATTTGGGAAATTCAGAAACGACATAAATTTGGAGTTTTTGAAGCTGGAATTTCGACTATTAATGAAATGGAAAGACTGGCAGAATTAGTTGATTGTGAAATTGGAATTTTTACGAATATTGGTTCAGCACATGATGAAGGTTTTGATAGTAGAGCACAAAAGGTCGAAGAGAAATCAAAATTATTTCAAAATGCTAAAACGATTATTTATAATACCGATTATCAATTAATTGATGAATTTATTCAATCAAAATATGCTAATAAAAACCTTAGAACTTGGTCGATAAAAAATAATACGGCAGCTGAGGCAGTCGCTACCAGAAAAACTACAGACTTATTAATTACCAATATTACACGACGACAATTCACCAAAATCGAAGGAATTTTTAACGGCGAAAATATCTTTATTGAAATCCCTTATTTTGATGATGCTTCGATTGAAAATGCAATTCATTGTTGGCTCACGATGCTGGTGTTGGGTTATAAAACGGTAGATATTCAGGTAGGTTTCCAACAATTACCACCTATTGCGTTGCGACTATCGCTCAAGTCTGCATTGAATAACTCAACGTTGATTGACGATAGTTACAGTTTAGATTTGAACTCGCTGACGATTGCACTGGATTTCTTAGTTCAGCAAAATACGAATACGAAATTGACACTTATTCTCTCGGATATTTTGCAAAGTGGAAAACATGAAATCGACTTATATCAAGCTATAGCCGAGAGACTAAATAAAAAAGGAATACAACGGTTAATTGGAATTGGAAATAAAATTAATACAATAAAACCGTTTTTGAATCCAGATATTTCTACAGAATTTTACGCTTCGACTGCTACCTTTTTACGAAATTTTCATCCATCAGATTTTCAAAATGAAAGTATTTTACTAAAAGGTGCAAGAACTTTTGGTTTTGAACACATCGCACGAGTTTTGGAACGTCAATTACACCAAGCAGTTTTGGAAGTAAATTTGGATGCTTTGTCAGAAAATTTGCGAGTATACCGAAGCTATTTGAAACCGTCAACTCGCCTGATGACAATGGTTAAAGCAGCGGCTTACGGAAGTGGAATCGGTGAAGTAGCGAAATTCGTGGAGTATCAGAATGTCGATTATTTGGGAGTTGCTTATACGGACGAAGGGATTGTAATTCGAAATACTGGTGTTCAATTGCCGATTTTAGTTTTAAATCCGGAAGTTGGTTCGTTTGATAAATTGATTTTGAATCGCTTAGAACCTGAAATTTATAGCTTTCAATTATTAGATAGTTTTATCAAAACATTAGAAAAAACACGTAAGATTTATCCAGATTTAGACTTTAATAATTATCCAATTCATATCAAACTCGATACGGGAATGAAGCGTTTAGGTTTTGAATTGGAACAAATCGAATCATTAAAAAAGCGATTGAAAAACTTACCGAGTATTACGATAAAATCCATCTTTTCACACTTAGCAGGAAGTGATACTTACAGACATGATTCATTCACCAAACATCAAATCGAAACTTATGAAAAAATGTATTCCGAAATCACAAAAACACTGCAATATCAACCAATTCGGCATATTTTGAATTCAAGTGGAATCATTCGTTTTAGTGATTATCAATTCGATATGGTTCGCCTCGGAATTGGTTTATATGGAATTGATGGCAGTTCAGAAATTCAATCGAAACTCAAAAATGTGAGTACCCTAAAAGCCTCTATTTCTCAAATCAAAACGATAAAGAAAGGGGAAACAGTTGGTTATAATCGAATGGGGAAAGCGGATAAAAATCTGCGAATTGCAACGATTGGAATTGGTTATGCAGATGGTTTTGGTCGGTCATTGAGTAATGGGAATGGTCGAGTATTTTTACATGGAAAAACGGCTGCGGTGATTGGTAATGTTTGCATGGATATGACGATGATTGATATTACAGATATTACGGAAGCTCAAGTCGGTGATGATGTAGAAATTTTTGGTCAAAATATGCCCATCCAGTTATTGGCAGAACGGTTACGAACGATTCCGTATGAAGTATTTACGAATATTTCAGAACGTGTAAAACGGATTTATTTTCAAGAATGACCGTTCCAACCTGGTTGGAACGCAAAACGATAAGACTCGCAACCCGTTAATAAAAACTGCCCGAAGCAAATAAGTTATAAGATGGAGTATCATCGGTTTTCCAATTTCCTTTTGGAACTTGATTTCCCCAACCCATTTTTTTACACAGAGCTGGAACTTTATCCACAACTTCCAAGTCATTTTCCCAATAATCGCCGCTCAACTCAAAATTCTCTTCTGTATGTCGAATTTCGATAGGTTGCTTGCTTTTGATGGCAATCAGTTCTATGATTTTATTGTGTAAATCCGGATATTGAATGAAATTCTGCATTGGTAAATCAAGCCATTCTGTAATACTTTCCGGATCTTCAACTGTCTTTCTAAAAGTCGACTGACCTTGTAGTAGCAACCAATTTCTGAAGTTTAAAAATTCTTCTTGCGAGCAACCATCGTTCAAAACGTAAGCTGCTGCCCAAAGGTCGGCATCATAAGAACGCTGTATTAATGCCCAATATGCTTTTTCAAATTTCAATATTAACGGGACAGACCATTCTGATAACAATTCCATTAAAAGTTGGCTCTGTTTATAAACGCTACCCTTTTCTACTTGTGTCTGTTCTATCAATATCCACAAGATTTGCTCATTCATTTTCTGATGTATTTTTTTTGGAAAAGCCACTTTTTTAATTATTAGTTTGTTGAGTAAAAGGGAAATGGCTTAGCGTGGAGAAAAAATCCTACTGGTTATTTTTTCTATATTTATAATTTCTCTGTACACTTTGACATTTACCTTTTACCAAAAAAAATTCTCTATAAATATAACGGGGTTTTTAGCATATTTGCAATACTTTTGCCTAATAAATCTTCAGTTAAAGTAAAAATGAAAGTTAAAGTTCTTTTGGCACTCATTTTTTTACAATTTCGGTATAAAGGTTTACAGATTTTAGACAAAAGACCTCTAAATCTTATATATCAAAACACTTTTAAAATCTTTACACATGAAAATAATTATTGCTTCTAAAAATCCTATAAAAATTCAAGCTGTTCACGATGGTTTTACCGAAATATTTCCTGATTGGAAATTAGAAACGGAAGGCGTGAGCGTTCCATCAGAAGTGAGCGATCAGCCGATAGGCGACAAAGAAACTTTTACGGGTGCATTAAATCGAGCGAAAAATGCTCAGAAAGCAATGCCAAATGCTGACTTTTGGGTCGGTGTAGAAGGTGGAAATATTCGTCATGGCGAAAACGAAATGGAAGTCATGGCTTGGATTGTTGTGATTTCTAAGAATAAGATTGGGAAAGCTCGAACTGCTGGCTTTTTCTTACCTCAAAAAGTCGTGGATTTAATTAATCAAGGTTATGAACTCGGTCACGCAGATGATATTGTTTTCAAATTGGAAAATTCCAAACAGAAAATGGGTTCGGCCGGTTTATTGACAGATGGCGTGATGAATCGCTTGCGACTTTACGTTCCAGCTGTGATTTTTGCATTGATCCCGTTTTACAAAGAGGAACTTTATTAGTATGATTTTCGTGGTAAGAACGCCAAAAGCACTGATTACGCCGATATTCACCGACCTCTATTTTTTTTTAAAAATGTTGTTTCCAATAGCAAAATATGAATGATTAATGTAATCGCAAATTATATTATAATTTTCGATAAAAGTCGGCGTAATCGACTTTCTAATCACACATAAATGCTAAAAATTATTAAATTTATCAAGATATCGTTCTCTTTTTTTCCAATATTTCTCTTGTGTTTCCTGATAAGTACTGGAATTACTTATGATGACTAAGCCAAAAAATGCAAAAATTATGGAGATAACCGTATAAATAAATGCCAGTGGAAATTCTTCAAATCCATAGAAAACAGATATGAAACCTGTCGGAATAAAAATGGCGAATATCCTATATGATTTTGAAAGCGATGGCGAACCGATGTAAACTCTTAGCGTTTTGAATAATTCAATATAGAAAAATTCTTTTTCTAATGCTTTTCCGTATTCCTCGTTATCCTCAAAATCAGCAAAATTTCGCTTTAAATCATTTGATAATTCTCGAATAGAAAAGTGGAAATTTTTCATTATTACAGCCTTTTCTCTTACATATTCTCGCTCAAATCGCCATAGTCTGAACCATTTTATCAATTCTCGAATGCCCACTCTGAGAAGAAATAAACTATAAAATAGAAAAAGGCATGGCAACGTAACACTCCAAAATGTTAGAGAATCATCCACATCCAATAAAACTAGTACTATCCGAACTGTAAATAAGATTCCAAAAAAAATTCGATACAAACCTCGCAATAACATCGGACGCAACTTTTTTCCTGCGATTATAGCGTATGCGAAGTTCACTTCCATTTCCTCATCATACTCCGATTCCAATCGCATCAGACTGAAAAGGTCACCAAAATAATGAGAATTAATGGGCAAATTTTGTTGCTGAAAAATAGAATTATCAAATTCCGATTCCTCAATAATCGTCGCCACAATTCTATCATTCTCTTCTTCCACCTGTAAATACGTATTACACGACGAACAAATTACCTGATGTGGGTAATCCGGAAAATCGATGGTTGTACCGCAATTATTACAAATGATATACATTTGATGAGTAGTTTGATCCGTTAATTAATCTTTGTAATTTTCGTGGTGGATTTCAAACTGGTTCTATTATTTCAGGACGAGTTACGTTTTTTGCGTAACGTTTCTAACGTAATTAGAAGATTATTCTATACAATAAAATTCGTAACTCGAAGCTGAAAAATGCTATGTTCTCTTTATGTTTTTACCTGTAACACCTCTTTTAGGAACGTGCTTTTTCATTAATTCTGATTGAGCCGTATTATATTCATCTACCAATTGTGGTAATTTATTATTAAAACCTTCAATCGCCGTATTATATCTATCCACATCATCCTGCGTCAAATCTGACTGTTTTGCCCTCATCACCTTCACAATATCCACAAAGCCATTCTTAGAAATATCACTATAAAATTTAGCTATTTTTTTCGTTGCATTCAATAATTCTACATCAGCTTTAAAGCCTTTCATCTGTCCTAACTTCTCCAAAGCCTGCTCAGCGTTCGCTTCCAAACGTTTGCGTTTTCCGTCTAATCCACCTTTGTCATTCTCACTAACCGCTTCAAAAAAGATAGAACTATATTTAGTCATCTGAAAATAAACCAAATATAACTCCCGAATGTAAGTATTGACTTCTGCAATTGCTTTAAACTGTTTATCTAATTCTGAATCACTTTTGGATTTTTCCACAGGAATTTCATGCGTATTGATATACGCTTTTTGAGCTTTATAAAAGCGGTCGGTTGCTTTTGATAAATTCTTTTCTGCCTTATCTTGAGCTACGAAATATGCTTCCATCGCTTCATAAGAACCCTCACTCGTCTGCTTTAAAAGGTTTATTTGCTGATATTCTACCTCAAACACTTGCTTATACATATTTAAAATCTCTACACATTCCGTGCGTAATTTTTCGCCTTTTTCATACGGATCCGTTTGAGAGATATTGTTATAAGCTGTTTGAATTTGTTTAATCAGCCCTTTTCGTTTCTGTTCTACTTGTTCAAAATTATCAGAATGAACCGATTGAGAAATATAAGCCAGATTTGTATTTACAATCGCATTCATCTCTTCCACGATGAAATTATTATATTCCACAGGATGTCCGAATTTTTGAGCGAAACTTGCCAAGGTAATCAAGAAACAAGTGATTAATAATGCTAATTTTTTCATGTTTTTTTTACGATTTGTTGTTAATTAAGTAAAGTTTAAACTTAGGGAAGAAATATCCCACGTAAACCGTTTCTTTGATTTTAGTAATTAATTAGTATGAGTAGTTCCAATAATGACTTTTTTTTTACGACTATCCATGTATTAATTAACTCACTTTACTGCGGTCGCTTGAAAAAGGAATAATAAAAAACGGTATTTTCATCTTTCATCAAAGCGAATATTTCTTGTTCTGCAGCCTCCCAGAGCGACCTTTCGCAATAATTCGCTGTGACCATATTCTCTAATGCAGAAAACATCAAATCATGCCAATAGTTTAACAAATTTTTTCGGTTTTTCGGACTTCGTTTATCAAAAAGCATTGGATAAGGTTTCACTTCAATATTTCGAAATCCTGCATCATGCAGCATATTACCCAAGCGATGCCCCATATTCGCATCACCGTTTATTGTTGTTTGGAAGTCAATACATTTTTGCCAATATAATCCTGCATTCGGACAATGTGGAAAAAAATGCAAACTACTATGAAATACTTCTGTTAGGAACACTTTACTATCATCTTTCAAAATTCGGTGTAGCTCTACCAATACTTTTTCAGGCGACGGAACGTGTTCCAAAATCCAACATAAAAATGCACCATCGAAAGTAGAATTCGATTCAAAACCTGTATTTCGAGCATCCGTTTGCACCAAATTTATTTTTGAATCTAATCCTGCTTTTTGCAAATTTTTGGCTGCTTTCACAATCTGCATTTCCGAAATTTCCAAGCACGTAATCGGTAAATCAGGATAACGTTTTACGATTTCCAATGTCATCGCTCCTACTCCACTTCCAACTTCCAAAAGTGACGTTATAGGATTCAAATCTACTTTATCAAAAATAAAAGGTGACAATACTTGACCTTGTGAGACCAGTCGTTCCTGTTCTATTTGGCTATAACCGTGAATATATTTTTCGTCCATTGATTTGATTTATCAGTAACTTCCAGCCTATCTGCCAATGAGGCAAGCTTAGAAATACATTCTAAGAATAACAAAACGCATTGCCAAAATTTTATTGACAATGCGTTTTTTAATATTCTTAATGAAATTTAATTATGTACGTACGTACCTTTCT
>Ga0209712_10003086_pt1 | contig 13563 bp, 11 predicted proteins | sample ArcOceMetagenome_FD_187443 | JGI IMG/M metagenome (GOLD analysis project Ga0209712, IMG submission 187443) | Marine eukaryotic phytoplankton communities from Arctic Ocean - Arctic Ocean - Greenland ARC118M Metagenome (SPAdes) (version 2) | ecosystem: Environmental > Aquatic > Marine > Oceanic...
GTGCCTATACTGATCGAATAATTCAATATAATTGTATCAATGGTATTTCTCATTCAAATATTAAAGTTGGAGTAATAGTTCAAGAGATGGTTCATTCCAAAAAAAGTGGAGTCATGTTTTCAGTTAATCCTATGTTGACGAAAGACTTTACTGACGAAGCTGTTATAACAGCTGGATATGGAGTAGGCGAAGGAATTGTCACTGATTTAGTTGAGACAGATACATATATCTATAACCGAATAAAGAAAGATATAACTAATACTGATTTTTCTAAGAAATTAAAAATGATTGTTATGGGTGATAATGGTGGCACTATTGAAAAGAATGTTCCTTCTTCATTGCAAAATCGTTCAGTACTAAACCATCAAGAGATCTCAAAAATTGTGGGATTAGGTTCTATTCTTTACCGTTTCTTTGGCCATGAAGTAGATGTTGAGTGGGCAATTGATGAAAATGAAAAAATATATTTTACACAAGTAAGACCTATTACAACTCTAGGTAATAGTTTAAATAAACCTCTTTTTTTCTTAGATAACTCTAACGTGGTCGAAAGCTTCCCAGGAGTAAATACTCCTTGGACTATAAGTATTATTCGAGATGTATATACTGAAGTATTTACAAATGCAGCTGAACGTATTGGGATTAGTCAAAAAAAAATAGTGGCCCATAAAGTATCTCTTACTCATCTCATTAGTGCACATTTAGGACATGTCTTTTATAACTTAACTAATTGGTACAATATGATGAGGCTCGTTCCTTATACTGAAGGTTATATAAAAGTTTGGGAAGAAATGCTTGGGGTTGAAAAAAATGATCTTTCAAATATCAAGAAGAGTCTTGTTACAAAAATATTTGTTAATCCTTTTCGTTTCTTATGGGTATGTATAAACTTCTTATATACGTTTATAACTTTGGACTTTTTTCTTGGTAGGTTAGATAAAAAGCTAGATGATATCTTTAAGGCTTTTTGGCAAGAAGAGAAGTCTGGAAAGTTTTATAAATTTGAACCACATGATTATATTCAAAAAATAGAATCGTTTAAAGTTTCAGTCTTTAAAAATTGGGATTTAACATTAATAAATGATATTTATGCTTTTGTATTTACCTCATTAACAAAATGGATATTAAAGAAGTGTAAAATTGTAAATGTTGATAATCTCTTTAATGATTTAATGTTTGGTGTTAGTGGAATGGATTCTGTAGCCCCTGTGAAATCGATGGTTAAAATGGCCAAGCTTGTTTGTGAAAATCCAGATCTTAAAAATAAACTAAATTCTTTACTCATCACAAGGACACCGTATATCAAATCATTAGTTGATAATAAAGAAGAGCTTAAATTTAGAAAAGTATTTATAAATCATATCGATATGTTCGGTGATAGAGGGATTGAAGAGCTTAAGCTTGAAACAATAACCTTTAGAGAGGATCCTGTTTTATTGATTCAAATGGTACTTGAATACTCTGAATCAAACCTCCTCAAAATTGGAGAAGAAGTAGATGATTCAAAAAGAAAAATAGCAGAGGGTAAACTTTCTAAAATTCTTTTAAAGCATCCTATAAAGAAAATTTTCTTCCCTTTAATATTAAAAATGGCAAAAAGAAGTATCAATTATAGAGAAAATTTTAGGCTTCATAGGTCAAGAGCTTATGGAATAGTCAGACGTTTATCAATTTCATTTGGAGAGTGTCTAGCAACGAGAAAATTAATTGATAACTCAAAAGATATATTCTTTTTAGATTATGACTCTTTGTCTCACTTCTCTCATGCTATAAGTTTTCAAGAAGATCTAAAGTCTCAAATTAAGAGCAATAAAGAATTATATAATTCATACCTAGGCCAAGAAGTTGCTGGTAAGTATCATTTTAATGGTAAGTCATTTGAAGAGGGTGAGGAGAAACCTATCGATCTTAAAGCACAGTTAATAGGATCGCCATGTTCTAGTGGAAAAGTTAGAGGTCTCGCTTTAGTTGTGAATGACATAAATAGTTTTAATAAAAATCAAAAAATTGAAAGCGGTAGAATACTTGTTGCACCCATGACAGATCCAGGATGGGTATTCCTTATGACAATTTCTAAAGGCTTAATTGTTGAAAAGGGTAGTATTCTTTCACATACGGCCATAATTGGTAGAGAACTTGGTATTCCAACGATTGTAGGAGTAAAAAATGCTACAAAATTGATTAAAGATGGTGACCTGATCGAAATAAATGGGGATACTGGAAGTATTGAAATTTTAGATAATAGTTTAGGAGATTTGAATGAATAGTTCTTTTTTTGGAAGACTAAATATATTTTTTGGAGAGAGGTTTCCAGTGGTGTTGGGGTTTGTAACAACATTTGTTGGAACTATTAGCTTATATCTTGTATGGTGTGCAATAACTCCAGGAGCTGCATTAGTACTAAATAAATCATTATACCTGGCCATCTTTAGTTTTTTTACCTTAACTCTAATCTTAAGACTATGCGATGAAATTAAAGATAAAGAAGTAGATGCAAAACTATTCCCTGAAAGATGTCTTCCAAAAGGACTTGTACTTTATGAAGATATTCATAAACTACTTCTCATTATTGGATGGATTTGGGTTCCAATTAATTATATTTTAGGTGCAGCTCCGATTATATTCACAATATTAATCTTTTATACTTACTTGTTTTATAAATATTTCTTTTTACCCAATATTATCTCTAATAATTTGATTCTTGCACTCGTTACTCATAATCCTTTAATGTTTGTGGGAAGTTTTTATATTTTAGCTCTTTTTTCGGTAGAGCAAGGTCTAGATGTTTATTCAACTGAAAACTTTTTCCTAGCATTAGCTTTTTGGATGCCATCAATGGGCTGGGAGACCGCTAGAAAAATTAGAGCCCCGCAAGATGAAACTGAATATGTTACTTATTCAAAAATAATGGGTCCTGTTGGTGCAACAATCCTACCTCTTGGAGCATTCCTTACTCAATTAATTGCTTTTAGTTTTGTTGCAGATCAACTTCACTATGGAATGTATTTTATCCTAGGTGGAATCACTTTGTTTGTTTTGTACTTTGCTATTTTCTTGTTTTTTATTTTAAGACAAACAAGTAAACTTGCAAACTCTCTTCAACAAACAACTGAAGCCTATATTTTATTTGTAAGTGTTTTAATTATTGTGATTTCAGTTGCTGAGTTAGCTAAGTGATAAAGTCCGTTTCAACATGGGATGAATCATTCTTTAAAGATTTTACTCAAATTAGAAATGATATCTATCAAATTAATAAATATTTTATACCTGATACATTATCAAGTTATGAACAAATGCTTAATGTTAGTACTCCTTTTAATCAGAAGAACATTTGGCAAGCATGGATCATTTATGATCAAGATAAGGTTCCCGTTGCTAGGGTTTTTGCTAGTACTAGGCAAGTAGGTGATAAGTTCAAACAAAACCGGTTTTTGCCTTTAGGTTTCTTTGAAAGTAATAATTATTTTAATGCAAGCATTCTTCTGAAAGCTTGTGAAGAGTGGGCAGAACTTCAAGGCTATAAGACCATTCGAGGGCCTATTCAAGGTAATGTATTCAACTCATCTCGTTTTATAACAAAACAGAAAAGAAAACCCTTTTACGGTGAACCTATCCATAAAAAAGAATATATTGATTATTTTAAAGAATACGGCTTCTTAATTAGTCAGAAATGGATCTCAGCTCATTTTGGTTTTAAAGCAAGAGTTATAGGAATGTATGACTATTTAACCAAGTTTTCTAAAAGTAGATCGCGCCAGCAAGGTTTTAAAATAAGAACTATGGATTTTAATAAATGGGATGAAGAATTTCAATTAATTTATGAACTTCTTATGGACTCATATATACAGATGGATGATGTTGAACTTATATCATTTGAAGAATTTAAAGTATGGTCTGCAGAAATTAAGGGAATAGTTGAAAAGAAAAATTGTTTGATCTTAGAAAATAAAGGTGAAGCTCTAGGTTTTATTATTGCCTATCATAACTTACTACCACAAATTGTAGCTTTATATAAAAAAGATAACCTTATTAATAAATTAAGATTTCTTATTGCAAAATTTATATTGAAAGGACCTTTGTTGGTTAACTACCTTGGAAAAAGACAACAGTCTGAAGGTATTGTGAAGGGAGTTGGTCCTAAGATTTTTGCGAAATTAGCTAAAAATAATAGTGGATATTTATTTCATAATGTCTTCTTTGGATTTATATCTGAACACTCCAAGACTATGGAACTTGTACCTAAAGTCTACGACTCAAGTTCTCATTATATAATGTTCGAGAAATCAATAAGTTAACGTCTCTTCTTTCTATGTAATCCTTTCAAATTTTAGGCATAATTTCCACTCTTTTGCTGTTAGTGGTATCTATATGTTAATGAAACTACTACAGATTTATTCATCTTTTTTATGGCTTATTTATTTTCTTTATAATGGAATCTTTATGATTCTTATTCCTTCGTCTTTAAAATTATTCAAAAAGCATACTTGGGAAGATAATTATTTTATTTTTATATTCTTTGGAAAAATAAGTTGTAAACTTTTTTGCATTAAAGTTGAGTACCAACATCTAGGAGATGCTGATCTTTCTAAACAGTACCTAGTCGCTGCTAACCACCGTTCATGGTTTGATCAAATATCAATGATGGGATATCTTCCTTTGAGGACTCATTTCTTGGCAAAAGCTGCATACTTTAACATTCCCTTTTTAAAATATGCTTTGAAAAACTATGAGGTCATATCAGTAGATAATAAAAGACTAAGTCCTAAAACAAGGTCAAATCTAGAGAGTTATATTGACCGCGGTGATAGTGTTACTTATTTCATTGAAGGTACAAGAGGGAGTGGAAGATCTTTATTACCTTTTAAGAAAGGTATCTTTCGCATGGCCGCAAAAACTGGGTTGCCAGTACTTCCAACCTATATATTAGGCTCTGAAGATTGCTTGTCTAAAAAAAATACACTGTTATCAATAAAAGGCGGGGACCTTGTTGTCATAACAGGAAAACCGGTATATTTCACTTCAAAAGATTTAGATAAACAAATTGAAAGGTTTGAGACTAACTATACTTTAGCTTACAGTTCTTTATATGATGAGTTTGAAGTTTATAAAGTACAAGAAGCTCAACAATTTGTTTTTGCTGGATCGAAAATGTTTTAATAAGAAAGAGAGAAGAATGAAAACACTAATTTTAAGCATGAGCCTTTTTACATCAATGATTTCAACTTCATTTGCAAATACTTCAGCTTGTGGATATGACTCAACAGATAGAAAATATCCAGCATTAAGTTGGGAAAAAGCGGCAACGTATAAAGTGAACACTAGCTTTGTAAATTTAAATGCTATTGTTTGTGTTGGAATCAGTTATTCAACTCTAGAGATTAAACGACTACACTATAGAGATAATACGGGAATCAAAAGAAACTATTCTATGTCTCAATTAAAAAGAAGTGATATCGTTTTACTTAAAAGGTCTGATTTTCCAGCAGCGGCAAGACTTGTAACTAGAAATGTAGATCCACTTACTATCAGAATTACATCAGACAAACTTATTGGTAATAAAAGAAATTACTCTTTGAGTTTTAAGTTTGTAAGAAATATGGCTAGAGGTTGGTCCTCAACAGATACCAGAGAACTATCTGTTTTTGGAACAGTTAAAAAACATGCTTATTCTCCACTCGATATATTTTACAAAGAAAAGAATACTAAAACTTCTTTTGATGCTTTATCCCTTAATCTAGGTGGCAGTTTAAAAATCGAAACAATTGATTTATCTCTAAATACTAGAAAAATTAAAAGGATTGATACTTTAAAACTTAAAAAAATGAGAAGAAAGTAATCTCATTCAATTACTTTATGCAGCTTGATCGAAATCCTGAGATTCTTCTTGACGATTTTCTTTTCCAGTCATCTGTTTTTCGATTAATTTCTTTACTAGAAGAGGATGATCTACAAAATAGAAAACATGATTTTTCTCTTCTTTAGTTCTAATGATTAAATTTGAAAAGTTAACATCTTCATCTGGAGCTAGGACTTTCTCAATGTCAGAGAACTCAATTATTTTATTGGTACCAGTTAAACCAAAATAAATATGTAATCTATCTTCATAAATTAAAACATGGTGGTTATTATCATAATAAACCATGAGTCCTATAAAACTACTAAGCACACAGCCCATAGTAATAGCATAATCTCCAATTTTCATATCAGGGGAGAAGTTCCACATGACATAACATTGAACTGCATAGACCATTACAATGAGTGGCATAACAGTTATGAGATGATTAATATGATTTTCACGTCCAATTTTTGCGAGTACTTTTTTCATGACAAGCTTATCGGCAAAACTTGCCGATTCTTTAAACCTTAGCTAAGTCGTCAAGATTACTTGGCAAGAAAGCTTTAAATAACTTAAGTGTCTGTAATCTTAAAATTATAACTAGTGATATTTTGGAAATATCGCCATCTTATTTTTTCTCTTACCTTGATTCTACATGGGACTGTGTCTTGTATTGCTCCAAATACACAGAATACTAAGTATGTTGACCCCACAAAATTTTCATCATCAACAACAGGAATGTTTTCTTTAAGAGGCGATGTTCCAGCCTTTCGTAGTTTTAACTAAACGGCCGTTTTAAACCGAGCGAACTTTTCTAATTCTGGAAATGCAGAATATATGATTGCAACAAGTGGGGCAGGATCTACTGAACGTATGCAATACTTTTCAGCTTTTGTTGATGACCTAGATAATCCAGTTTCTGATGATTTTGTTTCACGACTATAACTCAGGTCATAACAGCCGTATCCTTTTACTTAGAACAATCTTCTTTAATTGAATTAATCGTCTTTAGAATTGAGTGACATATGTTGGTAGCATTTGAAGTAAGTTTTAATTTATAAACTTGTTTAATATGTTTTAAATTCGGACAGTCTTTCATTTGAATACCATCAATCACTTTATTTAACTTCTTATTCCTAATCTTTTTAGCATTGAAAACACTTTTTACTGCTTTATCAGATAACTCATTTAGCAGTTCCAAAGAGAAGTCCTCAACAGTAAAGTCCATATCATTTTGAGTACAGTTTTTAACTAAATTTCTTGAATACTCAGCAAGACTAAATATAATATCCTGCTTGCAAAGATCTTTTGGATAAACTCTCGACCTGTCTTTTAATATATTCTGCGCTTCAAAGTCTGTGTAGATATTAGATAAGGCTTTTTGTCTTATATGCTCTTTAAACTTAATATCAATGGCGTTTATTGATCTTGAAAACAAGATGATTTTAGAAGAATTAATACAGCTTTGTGTTTCGATATTTATAGCTAATATATGAGTGCTGTTTATGGCCATTAAAAGGAGAAATATGAGTTTTGCAGGATTCTTCATGTAGTAATAATAGCCATGGATTCTATTTCTATAAATAGGTAATTGTTACCGAAACGGCTTGTTAGAGGTGATTCCGGCGACTTGACGCTTGCCTTAACTAAAAATACTTATATTCATTATAAATGCTCAAGTTCGCCAAATATTGTTGGCTACTAATATCAGCTGTTTAGACATAACTGACTAATTTTATAGCTGCCCCTTACGTTTATAGCTTATAAACTAGATAATATACTTAAGGTTTATACTCGGTTATCCGATATGGATAAAGAGATGAAACAACACTCAGTTTTGGAGTAGGTTATGTTTAACAAATTGATGGTTTTTATTTTACTTTTAGGGTCTTTCTCAGTGTTGGGACAAGAAGTGAACTTGGCTTCTTTGGCCAAACAAGATCAAGAGTGTTTTGCACTAGGTAAAGATAATTTTGGTAGTTTATTTTACTTTAAAAAGGTTACATGTGAACTTGGAGTTTATCCACAACTCGAAGGTGAATTGTTTATTTCAATTTTTGAACAAAAACCAAGTGGACCTACTAAGTTTGATGGGTATTTTTTTGTTTCTTCAGGAGTTTCACAACCCGTTAAATTCACTACTAAACCATATAAACATAGTGTTTTGGCCATTCCAGATATTAAAGCTTACTTCGCTGGTATTAAAACGCATGACCTTGTAGGTAACTATAAAGATTTAGAAGCAGCAGAAGCTGCTTATGAAAAGTTTAATAACGAAAATGATTCAAAGAACTACGATATTAGTGAAGTTACTAGGATTGATGAGAATGAAAAGCTTGTTGTTTTAGCTGACTATGTAGGAGATGACGAGGAATATGTAAGCAGTGAAGACTTAGCAAGTTTAAACGATATGAACCAAGACGTTACCACTCAAAATACTATCTTAAATGAGCTAGAAGTTAATTATGTACATATTGGAGAAAAGGGTGCCAGAACAAGAGTAAAACTACTTATTCCAGATGGAGATAGTTTTAAGATAAACCCAGAAGTAAAAAAACGTAAAATATCAAAAGACGGAGTAGATAAAAAAGAGAAAGATAGACAAAGTAAAGAGGTGAAGTTGCATAATAACGCAAAAGAAGCTCTAATTAAACTTAAAAAATTAAAATTAAAACAAGCTAAAAAGTCTGTGGCAGTAGTAAAGAAAGCCAAAAAGGATAAAGAAAGTGATCTGAAAGTAGCATTTAAAGATGCTAAAACTAAAGAGGGAGATTCAAGAGATGAATTTCAAAAGGGTTTTGACAGTTTAGTAGAATGTAAAACAGCAAGGTACCAAAAATCTTGTGAGGGAAATTTAAGTGATGTTAAAGAGGAATGCTCTGCTGATAAAAACTCAGATAAAGCTATATGTAGTTGTGAAATAAATACAGATCATAAGCAAAAAGATGGTGAAACTTGTGGAGCATTTGCAAAAAGAGTTACTGATAATCTTGATGAAGAAGTTCAAGAGCACAAAATATATTACGCTAATACAATTGTCGAAGATGATAAGACAATTGATGAGAATATAGATTATGAAGGTGGGACTGGTTCAATACAGGAACTGATTTCTGAAAATGCTAAAGATTTAGAGATGAAGTATTGTGAGGCGTTTATTCTTGATAAAAATTTAATTCGCAGCGATGATGCAGGTTTCTCATTTGTTGTTTTAGGTACAGCTAACCAACCTATGAATGATAAGCCTCATGCCTTTGATCATCCACTACAGTGTATATCTTCAAAAAGTGATAAAGGCTCATTTGATTATGAAAAAAAATATGGCTTTTATACTGATCTAGATGAAGGTGGTTATCTTAGTCATTTAACTCAATCTGGAAAAATAAAACTATGTGTTGGTCTTGCGTATACAGAAAATGCTGTCGCAAAGGAGATTCTTAGTTCTGAGTTGTATTCTAGCGCAGCTCCAACTGATTCGATTGGTACTTGTAATGACATATTATCAGCTGGTAAATTAGTTTGTTCATCTAGTGGTCAAAAATCACAAGTCCTTAGCCCTGAAGCATATAACGAATTATTTATCACGAGAAATAATTCTTTGACTGCTGAGCAGAAAGAAGCTTTTATGACCACTGGAATTGAAGGCTTTCCAGACTTGAAAGATTCATTTATTTCTGAATCACAAGGGAATGATAAGTATGGAAGTGAAGAAACTTGTGAGAGAGACGTCCATGAAAAATTTAAACAATGTATGGGAATGAATTATAAAAAGGTAAGTCATCTTGCAAAAGTTAGTGGAGATGATCCTCATTTTAAAAGCGATAGTAGTCCTGACTCAAATGCAATAGCAGAAAGAAAAGCAAATATTGGAAAAGAAGTTTATAGACAGTTTGGTGTATGTCACGCTTTTAAAGAAATTGCGAAAAAAGTCGCAGATGATAGCGATGAGTGGAGTGGACAAGAAACAGTCTCTTCACTAGATGGACAATATCACTGTACTAAGACAACTCCTTTCTCGCTAGATTTTAAAGCATGTAAGAGAATAGTAAACACATATAATGGATTTATGATTGGTGATCAAGCTCGTGGCCTTGTTAACACAGGGGTAACTATGGCAAAAACTAGTAATATTAGAAGAGATGCGACAAGCCAAATGGCCAGTGGTGATCAACTAAATGCTGGACTTGATGCCCAGAAAAAGACATATGAAATGCAACGAGATCAAGAACGAGGTAATGTAGCATTTTTTGGAGTTCAAGCCGCTACATTTACAGCAATGCTCTCTTCATACCCAACACCAAATAATGTATCAAGGAAATGTGGAGGTGATACTGAAATAGATTCAGGAAACTTCTGTAAAGCAGTACTTGTTTGGAGTAATGATGAAGAAATTAGAGACCGGGAAGTGTTTCCAAATCAAGATACAAAAAAAATGATGTGGATGGAAGTTATGAAGGCCGCATCAAGCGCAACTCTAGCAGCAATAAAACAAAGTCAACTTAATAAAATGGCCGGAGATATCAAAAAAATTAAAAACGCTTTTGGTAACCTTTCAGATAAATCTACAACGAAAGATTCTCAAATTGAATTAAGCTATTGTAAGTTTAATCCAACTGCTCCGACATGTAGAACTAATGGACCTAGAGTTACCCGTGAGGGTGGATTTCAGTATGGAAATATAACAAGTCAAAATGCTGGTGGAGGTGCTTTTAATATCTCCGGTAATGATGAAGCTTTTGGTGAGTATGATGAAGATGAAGACTCTGCAGCAAAGCGCGCAGCAATTCAAGACTTAGGTGGCATGATTGATAATACATCCGCAGACAGCTTTGATAATAAGTTTGATAAGATTGGGGCTGGATCTTTCGCTAAAAAAGGACTTGGCGGAGGCGGCGGAAGTGGCGGTGGAGCTGCTGGCGGAGGCGGCGGAGGCGGCGGTGCTGCGAAAGGAAAAGCTGGCGGACAAAATAAATTCTCCGTAAGTAAGTCCGGTGGAGCTGGAAGCTTTCAATCAGGAAGTGGTGGAAAAGCTGGTTTTGGAACTGGTGGATCTTCTTCGAAGAAAAACTCTTCTAAAAATCCGTTTTCAAATATGTTTGGTAGTAAGAAAGGTAGAAATGTAGCGAGTCAGGTGAATAATGATATTGCTCCTGCCAATAGCGCATTATTTGATAAAATTTCAAAAAGATATGGTAAGATCGCTGCTGAAAATAGGCTTATAAACTTACAAGGATTATCTAAGTAATATATGGAATATAAAATTTTTGAATACGAATTATTAATCAAAGAACAAAACTTAGACTCTTATGGACATGTTAATAACGCTGTTTATCTAGAGTTATACGAAGAAGCTAGATGGGACTTTATAACAAAAGAAGGCTATGGGTACGATGTTATCCATAGAACTCAAAAAGGGCCTGTAGTTTTAGAGGCCAATGTTAAGTTTAAAAGAGAAATGAAACTTCGAGATAAGATTGTTATTAAAACCTTTAATCAGTGGATAAAAGGAAAGGTCATGGGCTTTTCCCAGCATATGATTAATGAACAGGGGAAGGTTTGTAGTGAAGCTGAATTCACTGTGGGCTTTATGGATATGAAACTTCGAAAACTAATTGAGCCAACAGATGAATGGCTTAGTGCCTGTGGACTTATAAAATAAACGAAAAAAGACCCTTTCATTTGAAGGGTCTTGTTTTTATATGTATGTGTGACTTAAATTCTTAGTATCCGTAACCATTAGTATCATTTGTTTCAGCACAAAAATATCTATCTTCATATTCGTTTTGATTCATTTGATCTCTTTGGTATGAACATGAGTCATATCCGTAAGAACAAGTTTGGTTGTAATATGTATCAATCACTTGATCTGTGTACTTATCTACTAGTTGGTAATCACATGAATCCATAGTTGAATATCTATGCTGGTAACCATTGTAAACAAAGTATGGGTAGCTATTATTAACATGGTAACCATTGATTCTTGTACTTGGGTACATTAACCAACTTCTATAGATATAGTTTCTATTGAAATTGTTAAGGTAGTTAAAGTAGTTAGAAGTTCTTTGGTATCTTCTATTAGCATGTCTTAGAGCATTACGTCTTGCTGTATGTCTATAAGGTGTATAGTTTCTGTAGTTATAGTTGTATGGAGAGTAGTTATGTCTCGTTCCATAGTTTCTATTATCACGTCTTGGATTGTATCTTCTTCCATCATAAACTGTGTTTCCATTGTTTCTGTTTCTGTTTGGATTTCTGTTTACGTTTCCATTGTTTCTGTTTCTATTTGGGTTTCTGTTTGGATTTCTATTTACGTTACCGCTTCCGTTATTTCTATTTGGACGAGTATTAACTTGGTCATTTCTTCTATTACCACCGTTTCTACCACTACCATTATTCGTTCTTACTCTGTCACGATTTTGTTGTCTTAATCTATCTCTATTAACAGTTGAAGCATTACCTTGGCGACTTTGTCCGCCTCCGCCTTGTCTTGCTGAGTTTCCGTTTCCGTTGCCCCTATTTCCTCTGCCATTTCTTCTGTTTTGAGCATAAGTGTCGCTAACAAAAGATAATGTTAGAAGCGCTGTAAATGCTGTCGTTAAAAATACCTTACTCATTTGTCACATCCTTTTATAGTTTTGTTCTACTTTTTGAATTGAGATGTTTCTAACAAACTGACAGTATGATGAGTAGCGAAAAATGCTTACCACGGACGGGTAAGAGGCAGTGCCAAAAGGGAACTAGGGATATTAAACTACTAGAATTACAAAGAATTTAAGACCATATTTACACCACAAAAATTGTTAAAAAAAATGATTTTTTAGTTTTCTTACATCATGAATTAATTACACGGGTCAAAATGGCACCTAATTATAAAGGAGAAGGATCTATGTTTAGAATGTAATTCTCATATATTAAATTTGAATTACTTAGGATCTCTTCTTTAAGAATTATAGTAGAGTCTTGAATATTTTTTAAGAATACTTCGTAAGTGTATTTTTCTAGGTATTCATTTGAAATAGGATTGAAGGATAAATGCCATTTCTCTTGGCCAACTCCAGTGTAATTCCTATCAGTATCGTAGGGCCTAAAAAATCCCAATGAATTGTTATCTTTAATCTTTTGATCTAACCAAAGGTGAAGATCACCACAAACTCCATCTGAGCTACATTCAGAGTTTAAAAGTTTTACGTCCTTCATTTGAATTTTAGATGCATCAAAGATATCAATATCTGTTCCCCAGTGATGTCTTGATCCTCCAGGGATTGCAGACCATAAAAGAATTGCTTTTAATAATTCTTCTTTACTTAAATCTTGATAATCTAATTTATTTTCATTCAGATCAAAGAGGTCTCTTTCTCCAGATGCTTTTAGGTTCCAGATATTGAGTTGATCTTGAAAGTTTCTGTATGAGCTAATAACTTCAATTTTTGCACCTATATCTTTAAGTGCTAACTCTTTAAGCTGATTTAGAGCTCTTAGAGCATCTGGATGTATAAGTCTCTTATCATCTAGCGAAACTAGGTGGGAGCTTTCTCTGCCTGTTAAAGTCTTATAATCCATTATTAATTCTCATTATTACTTCTCATTAATATCACTATTATTTGCTTCATCATGGCTTGATTTTCCACTTTCATCAAATAATCTTCTAAGGCCACTTCTTTGATATCTAATACTTAAAATTTTAAAAATATCTTGGCTTGAGTTTTTATTTATATCACCTGTTATTTTAT
>Ga0209712_10003089_pt1 | contig 13558 bp, 17 predicted proteins | sample ArcOceMetagenome_FD_187443 | JGI IMG/M metagenome (GOLD analysis project Ga0209712, IMG submission 187443) | Marine eukaryotic phytoplankton communities from Arctic Ocean - Arctic Ocean - Greenland ARC118M Metagenome (SPAdes) (version 2) | ecosystem: Environmental > Aquatic > Marine > Oceanic...
AAAGCTGGACTCTTGATCAGTTATAAAACTACAAGTGTATGAGGATAAGCATTCAATCTTATGGTTGCAGTGGTCCGATTAATGACTGAGGAGTGCTCCGTGTATAAAAAAAATATAATTTTTCTTACTTGTATTTTCTTGCTCTTTGGCTGCATGGACAAAACAAAACTCAATAATGAGGGTGACGCTGTTTCTTCGATAGAAAAAAAGAAAGAGAACCCATCCCCTAAGGGCATCACCTTTAAAAAGAATGCCGATGGTAAACACGTTTTATACGAAGGATCATTTTTTGATCTTCGAAAAAAAGAGGTTGATCAAGTTGATCCTCCACATGGCACTGATCGGGCAGCAACCGATGCAAATGCTAAAAAATCCGGATTGACCGATGTTTTTGTGAACCTGTGGCCAAGAAGCAAAAAGAATGATGATGTGCGTGATCAAGATTTTGAGCAGTCTCAAGCCGATGTCAGCTCCTCAGAAATTGAAACAGTTCCAGAGAAAAGAAAATCGATGTCAGAGCAATTTACTACTGTTGTCTGGCCATGGCAGAAAAATAAGAACTGAACACGCCATAACCAAACTTAGGTTTTTTTGAGTGAACGGCGTGAATAGGCCATGCAAGTATTGAATTTTTGTTAATTGCGATGACATAGAGAAATCATATACGAACTGATCAAAGAAACTATATTAAAGGCTGAGAGGTTTAAAATCCGTTCTCGCATACTAAAGCTTAATTCACAGTTTTACTTTCAAAATATTATTTGAAAAACAAGAGTATATTGGAGCGGGTAGCGGGAATCGAACCCGCGCCTTAAGCTTGGAAGGCTCTTATGATACCATTTCACCATACCCGCACCGTAAGAGAGAGGTATGCCAGCCAAAATTAGACGTCAAGGCCGGAAGTGCAGAATATCTATACCCAGCCGGGATATGGATTAGTGGGTTCCAATCTTCGCCACCGGCTTCAACCAGCGTCGTACGAACCTTTGGATCTGCGCTTAAGCGGTTAGCCAAAACACACCCTGCAGATCCACCACCAATAATTATATAGTCCGTTTCCAAATCATATTCCAAATTTCTGTACCATCAGTCTAAAGAAAACATGCAATAGGTTTTAGACACAACCGCAATTTATAAGGTCAATAGTTGAGTGGCTTTTGATGGAGATAGGCAAGCAACTCAATGTCCATTAAACTCAGACATCTAAATACTTGACATAATCCGCAAAGATGACAGTTTGATCCGATAACTTTTTAAGGTGAGTAATGAATCTAATGTTTTCACTTAGCCTAGGGCTAGCTGTTGCTACTTCAGTTTTTCCAGCTTTTGCTCAGGAATCGTTTACACCGATTAATCTTGCTGGAACGGTGATTGCTAATAATAAAATAGGGTTATCGTATGGGGCTAGAGGTTGCATCACTGAAATCTCTCAGGGCGCGTTGCAATCTGGCAAGGCGACTAATGGACAAGTGCTAGTTCAACTGGACGATCGCGCTGCGACTTTGACTGTCAAATCTGCCCAAGCGCGAATGCACGATCTTGAAGCAGCTGTCGACGAGCGTGACTTTTCGGTTGCTGTTGTTAGGGCAGAGATAGCACGGATGGCGGAAGAACAAAGTTTTGTCGATAGAGAGTTTGAACGCACCCGTGTTCTTTTTCAACGAGGCCTAGTTAATGAAACTATTCTAGAGGCCACTGAACGTCGAAAAATGGAAGCAGCTTTTGCCGTTGATAGATCTAAAGAAGAACTAGAACGTGCTATATCTGCGAAGTCTCGTGCTAATTTTGCCTTAGAAATAGGTCAGTTAGAGGTTTTGGCTCGTAAATTGGACCTAGATGAGTTGACAGTTAGGTCTCCGTTCAGTGGCGTTTTGTTAAATTTTGAACCCAAAGTTGGCGATTGTGTGTCGCAAGGTTCAATAGCTGCACAAATTTACAGCCCAGATGAGAAGAGCGTTGAAACGTTTGTGTTTATGGACCAACTCGTTGCGGGCCAGTCCTTTGGCGTGGCAGCAGGCAATCGTGTTAATGTGATACGTATCAATGAACAAATTTGCCCAGGAATAATCTCCTTAATTGATACCGAGGCAAATTTGGAAACTCAGAATGTAAAGATCACGATTGAGCTAGACGCAGGATGTGCCTCCACAATGTTTTTAAATGAAGCCGTTAATATTAGGACTTTACCCCTAAAAGGTTGAACAGTTGCAGACTGCCGCTTCAAAAAAGTTTAATGTGACAGCACCCGATGTTGTATTTTTAAAAGTAATATAGTTGAGTTCGTCAGGCCGAGCATGGCGATTAGGAAGATCCTAAAGGGGCAAGATGGATTATTCAGCCGGAGCGGCATGGATGAAGGGCACCATAATTTTCGCGCCGTGGTATCGCTTATTCTTCATTCAAAATCTCCTCAGATATTGTGCCAAGAAAATTCTACTTCTGAACACCACTAATTTTCGGGGGGATTACCCAAGCAGCACTGCCTGTTTCAAGTAGATAGGTCTGAGCTATACCACACATGACAAAACCATAATTTTTGGTCTGATTACATTATCCAATCCATACTGAGACATGAACTTCATTGTACTTATTATTTGAAAGATGCTTCGGGGAAATACCTACAACACGCACCCGGATTTTATGCGCTTTCTTAAGCTTCTGACTTAGGTTTTCACTGTCTTCAGAAGAAAGCGCCTTAAGGCGCTTTGGTTTTTTTCTGCCCAGAAATCTATTGATAAATTCTATTTCTTTAAAATAAAACAACTCGAGAACGCCTTTAGCATCCACATCTATTTCCAAATCATCGCCGATACACAAATTTGTTTTTGCGACATCAATTTTGAGATCATAAACTTTGGTTTTTTTCAAATATTATTTTCATTTGCCGCACATATTAAGTCCACTTACGCAGGGATTGATGCAGCTTTTTGGCTTCAGACTTAGGCGGCTTCTCTTAACAATATATTTTGAGCAGATAATGTGGCTAATAAAGTAGGCAGAATATGACGAGACTGGATCGCTTTTTTGATTGCGGAATTCAAAAGAGCAACTGGGACATCTTGTGTCTCTAGGTCGTATACTTTTCTGCGCGTACCTTCAAAGTCGTACACCATCTGAACTTTACCAAAAGATGATTTTCTATAGCCTAAAAAATGGTGCCCATCTTCACTATGAATAAACATTTTATCCCCCAATGCCGTATACATATCTGGCAAATAGATTCGCAAGGAGTCTGATTCAGAATCAATTTAGATTCAGTGATGAATCTACAACAGAGACCAAAATCAAAGATGTTTACGCGTGCTGTCAGTCAAATGAGAATAATCAACACATAAATTTATAATTAAAAACTAAAAATGGGCCGTTAAAAATCGAGAACAGGCGCCAGATTCCACAAAATTCTATGCCGACTGAAGCCAGCTATGTGTAGCAGCTTCAGTTGCTTCGCATGGCCGAACCATGGCCACAACCTGTAGCTACCAAGTCCAGTGTAAATTTGATTACGCAGCTATAGATTTTATACATAATTCAGACAGAACTTCTGATGCTATACCAAACGATCTTACCCTCGCTTGGTGGTCATGTATCATCCCAGTTACTATTAACTCATCAGGACTGAAGGTCGTAATTAACTCAGAGAGTTGCCTTTTAATAGTTTCCGCAGAGCCAGTCGCAGAGCAAGACAACGACTGTTCAACCTGTGCAATTATGTGCGCCGGTACTTCGAGTTGGGTCTGCGCTCTTGGTGCGGGCAACTTACCGGGATTTCCAGTCATTAGGCGCGCAAATGCAAGAATTTGAGATGATCGAAGAAACACAGCTTCTTCGTCAGTTTCTGCAGCACAAACTCCCACCCCAATTACAACATATGGCTCTCCCAAAAATGCTGATGGCCGGAAAGTTTCTCTGTAGATGGATACAGCCTGATCAAGCATTTCCGGTGCAAAATACGATGCAAAAGCGTAGGATAAACCAAAATGCGCTGCCAGCTGCGCTCCATAAAGACTCGATCCAAGGATTCAAATCGGCACGTTGGTCCCTGTCCCCGGGATAGCCTGTACGCGCCTGCAGTCTCCAGCATCACTAAAGTAACCAAGCAACTCTGTTACGTCATCAGGGAAGTTATCGTCTGATCTCATGTGGCGCCTTAAAGCTTGTGCAGTTGCTATATCAGAACCTGGAGCACGACCTAAGCCAAGATCAATACGGTTTGGGTATAGGGTGGCTAGCGTACCAAACTGTTCAGCGATCACCAAAGGTGCGTGGTCTGGCAACATTATACCCCCTGCCCCAATACGCATATGCTTCGTTGCTGCTGCTACGTTACTAATCACGATAGAAGTTGCCGCACTTGCGATACCTGGCATGTTGTGATGTTCGGCTAACCAGTAAAGATGGTAACCAAAGCCCTCAGCAGCTTGCGCAAGCTCTACAGTGTTTTTTAGGGCATCTGCAGGATTCTTGCCTTCCAGTATCGGAGACAAATCCAAAAGCGAAAAGTGTTTCACCGAACAATCCAATCAAAATGGCCTATCCACCAAAGTCTGGAGCGAAATCTTGATCCTATGCCAACTTAATGCGACATTAGTTTTTAGACCAGTACAAAGTATTTTATTAGTATAGCCAGAGCCAAACCAATCGGAAAGCATATCTGATTATGGAGCTGTCAGACACATAAGAACTTGCATCAAATTGCAGGCATAGTCTAAATTTATGCTCTTAATAATTGGTGTTACCCTTTAAATTTTTACCATAAGTCCTGGACGTTGATTTTGAAAACACGTTAACTTTTGCCTTAGATCTGTCGAAATGTTGTTTTGTTCAATACAAATCATACTCGGTGCATGAACATGTTGCGTCCACTTCAAGATTGCGGCGCCACCTACGTCACCCATTGAACAATCAACTAAACCCAATTCGATGGCTGTAGTTGGAAGGGACGCAATAAAAGTTGCAATGCCGAAATCAGTTAAATTTGGATTAAAACTCACGCTAAAAGATCGTAGTTTTTGTGCCTGTGATGTATTTCACATAGCTTCGGCTAAAACCTGAGCATCCTGTGCGCGTAAACATGCGTTGCGCAGATGTAGGTTGAAACTAATTAGGTCTGGGCCGTAACCACGTAAAATGTTAGCCACGTCTTTGCAATTGGATTTGCCAATTAGATCTAAAGCTAAAATTAATTCATCCATTGGCGTTTACCGTCGTCAGTTACGTTTGATCTATCGCCCGCTAATGCCTGCACAACAGGCAGAATGGTTGGAATAGTTGCCAGTGCAAGCTGAAGTGCCAAACGTCTTGTTGTAATTTGACTATCCATAACTACCAATCAAATAGGCTTTTGTTTAGTAAATCTAGTGCCCTGAAGTGGAGGGTTTTCAGGTTTTCCTGCAAAGCATTGAGCAATTTCCATCCATTGTTTTGCCACCTGACCTTCGATTTTCAGGTTAGTATCTTTGATGTTCCTCACTTGCGTAACGACTGTAGCAAAATCAAGCGCATCTCCTTTAACTGAATATGGCGATGCAGGATTATTCCACTCCCAAATTTTACCTGATGGCGCTTTTAAGCTCACATATGGTTCAGGCTGTGGAACAGCTATCTGCCTATTTTGAAAACTCCACCCAAAGGTTACCACACCAAGGTGGCAAATATTTTTGATACGTTCATGAGTAGGACGAGGTATGCCCAAAGCATCGAATACTTCCTGGCCATGCGCCCATGTTTCCATTTGGCGAGCAGTGATGCTGGACATTGCGCTCATATCTGGCCCCACCCATTTCAATCGTTTTTTGGGGTCAGATTTAGCATAAGCCTCGCCTAGCTTTTGACTATTTTTCTGCCATTTTGAGAATAATCGTTTTCCAGACAGGTCCTGAAAATAAGAATGCTGGCTCTCTAAAAGTGACATGCCCTGATCCAAGCGTTCAGAAATCTGAATATAGAACACGTCGAATTCGTCAGCGCTTTGCAATGTTTTTAAAGCGGCTACATCAAACATGTACAGATGCCCGATTACATCATTAATAGTCCAAGATTTGAATAGAGTTGTTTGGGCAAAGATGCTCTCGGGTTGGTTAGCCAAAATATTTGCCAACTCACTAGCTTCTGCCACGTAGTCGTGAGCTTGCTGCATTATGATACCCTCCAATGAAATGTACGTTTTTATTTGGTTCTAGTATCACTAAAGTCACTTTGAGAAGATGCTAAAACCATTGCCGACCATTTAATTTTTCTGCATTGGTCAAAAGATTGAATTATCCACAACCCCCAACCCCAAGTCGTTGGGGGATATTGTTCTCGTATACGTCTTACGTGAGCTTTTCTGCTCAGGGCATATAAGATATTACCGGTAGGCCTTCTTTTTGCCAGCCAGTAATGCCTGCCGAAAGATGACTAACATTCGAAAACCCTAATCGTTTAACTAAGGCATTACCCAAGTTTGTGGTTCGATTTCCGGTTCTGCAATAAAGCATGATCGGTGTATCACTGTCAGTAATGAACGACATGAATTTCTGTTGGAATTTTGGATGTAGCTCGCCAGATTTTGTAAAGGCGGTGATCAGCGCTGCCCCGTCAATTACACCAGTTTTCTGCCATTCGTCCGGACGACGGATATCGATAAGCACAGCGCCATTTTGCAATGACTTCTGGACATCTTGGTTGCTGGCTTGTTGCAATGTAGTAGGCCACGTCATTTTGATCATCTCAACATCAAAGACTAATGTTGCGTTTGGCGGAATCGCTGATCCAGCGCCGCGCGCTCCGTAACCCAATTCTGGCGGAATTGTCAGTACTCGCTTTTCCCCTTCTTTCATGCCCAAAATACCGCGGTCCCATCCTTTAATTACCTGTCCTACGCCCAGAACAAAGCTAAAGGGTGCGCCAAGTGGTTTCGAGCCGTCAAACACAGTCCCATCACGTAGGCGACCTTCATAATGAACGCTGATCTGCATTCCATTCTCTGCTTTAGCACCAGCCCCTTCCAGCACTATGTTAATTTTCAGCTCATTTGCTGAAATTTGAGAGCCTAAAAAGACTAAAACAAAAACACAGAATGCCCTGCACAGGCGAGAAGTAATTAACATAGCGTTTTTCATGATGATCCTTTTCCAAACTGAACTGACCCTAGCAAGGGGAATGCTGTATAATCCTCGTTGGACATGGCACGCGGCTGAGGCTCTTAACGAGGAAGCCGTTTATGCACCACAATATATGCGCTCAAGTAGAGCTCTGCGTGGTTTGCCTATCCCAGGAATCCTCCTGTTTCGACCACAAATAATGGTACTGTTAGGCAAAAAAGACCATGTATCCGGCTGCAGGACGATCCTATAGGTTAAAGTCAGCTTTGCCTCCACACAACCCGCAACCATCCCTGTTGCGTCTATAACGTACCAAGGCAGCTGAGAGGGGGCAATAAGGTGGTTACGCTTGCAATACTTGAGCTCGATTGCTTGTCTCAATTGAATTTATCTGGCGGCACTGTCAATTACAATTTTAGCCTTTTCTCCCGCCAAAGAATTGTTAAACCAGACACTATGATTAGAATAACCCCGGGAAATAGTGTATCAATTGGAAATTCTCCAAATATGAACCAACCAAATGAAAAGGCAGTAATTAGACCAAAATAACTAAATGGTGCTAAAACTGATGATGGCGCTTGTCTAAAAGCATACATAAGAAATACAACACCAAAACCGCCACAAATTGACATGCTGAGAATTAAAGTGGCGTCCGTGTAGGATTGTATTGGGGTTAATTCAGTTGTTACAGCCGCGAAAATAATTGCTGCTATTGCTGCAGAAAAGGCAGAGTATAAATACAGAATTGCACTTGAAGTAGACTTATCAAAGCTCCGTAAAGTCACCACTGATGCCGCGTAACAAAAAGCGGCGCCAATTGGAAATACTGAAGTCCATGTGAAGACTTCCGAACCAGGGCGTACAATCAATAATATGCCCACAAACCCGATAATGACTGCACCCCATCGCCAAAACCCAGCCCTCTCTCCATAAATAAAAGTTGCAATAATGACTATAAAAACGGCATTTGTCTGACCAAGTGCCGAAACCGTCGCTAATTCTAAATTTGCTAATGCTGTAAAAAATAATAGCTGAGCAACAGCCACGAACAATCCACGACCAAATGCTAGTTTCCACTTTTTAATCTTATAGTCACTTATACGTAAACTTAATTCACGTGTGTAGGCCAACAATAAGATGGACGGTAAAATGCCTAGAATGTTCCGATACACTGATAGTTCTTGAGGGGAGTATCTCACCGAAAGAATACGTACATGCACACTCATCAAATCAAAACAAATGTATGCTAGCAGGCAAACTAAAATAGCACGAATATTGGGCGACATTTACCTCCAACCGCAAAAGCGCAAAAGCTTTTGTCGAAGTCAACTAGACTGTGTTTAACGTTCCTAAGTCAAGTTAAGAACAAGCATCCTTTATTCTGGCGGTGTCCCACACACCCGACACAACCCCACAGCCAACCCGAGCAGTAAGAAATCAGGTCAGATCAGCAATCTTCATTTTGGGACCTGCTTTCTCAATATCTGCCCCTGCGGAAAACAAGATATCTTCCCTGAACCGCCCCGCAATCAATTGAACGCCTACTGGTGTTTTTCCAACCGTTCCAGTAGCAACAGCCATTGCGGGCAAACCTATCACAGGTAATGCGCGTTGCGTAAGCTGCGCCTTCATGATCCTGTAGAAGGCTGCTTCTGACTGCACATCCTCTTGTTGTAAAAAAGGCAACTCACCAGAAAGCGGGCAGATCAAAACGGGGTATTTTTCATAAATCTCTGCCATTCAACGCAACCCATTCGGGACTGGAGAGATACGTTCTGATAGGTCAAGAGACCACTTAACGACTTGAATATATCTTGGATTAAACGATGCTGGAGTTGCTAAGAAATAGTCTGATCAAAATTAAGATTTCATCTAACTTTTGCTTTCAGATGCAACTTGAGACAATCAGGTCTAAATATAGCAGGAGCCTAAACTTGGAAAAATTTGTATTCTACGACCTAGAAACGACAGGTATTTCCACTGCGTTTGACCAACCACTCCAGTTTTCTGCAATAGTCACAAACCTAGAATTGAACGAAATCGAACGTGTTGATATTCGTTGCCAGCTATCTCCGCATATTTTACCATCACCCAAAGCATTGGCTGTGACAGGTGTCCGTCCCAATCAGTTAGAAAATAACAACCTTCCAAGTGCATTTGAGTTTGCACAAAAGATACAAGAATTTACCGAGAAGTGGGCACCTGCAATTTGGATCGGTTACAACTCCATAGCCTTTGATGAGGCCATGCTGCGGCAGATGTTCTACCAAAACCTGCAGCCAAATATTTTTGCCACTCAGTTTCATAACAACACCCGCTTAGACGTCATGAAAATGGTATTTGCAGTTCACGCTGAAGCGCCAGAGATCTTGAAATGGCCTATTAATGGAAAAGGGAAAGTGAGCTTCAAATTAGATCAATTAGCCCCATTAAATGGGTTTCATGCCCATAATGCGCATGACGCATTGGGTGATGTTGAAGCAACTATATTCATTGCGGAAAAAATTAAAAAGCAACGACCTCATTTATATCAAAAGTTGTTTAATGCCCGCGATAAAGACCGCAACCTTCAGCTTCTAAAATCGTTTGTGCCGGTGGAAGTCACTCTTCGATTTGGTGGAAATGCCCCCAAAACCTATACAGGATGTTTCTGCGGCGCCCCCAGAAACAACCATAATATGGTTGGGTTTTTTGACTTAGATCAATCTGATCCATTGAGCCTCATTCATGGAACCCCACAAGATATAATGGATGCGATGACTAAGAGCCCTCAGCGCATACGCTCCCTGAGATTAAACCAGGCCGACACAATTAGACCGGCTTCGGCTGAGAACTTTGAGTGGGACCATCTTTGTGAAGTCATAAAAGATAATACAACCTTTCAGGCCACAGTGTCCCAATGTTTGAGTGATAAATATTCTGCTGTCGGAGATGCTGATTTGGCTATTGAAGAAAAAATATTTAATGGCTTCTACTCCTACAGTGACAAAGACATTCTGGAGCAGTTCCAAACCAGTTCCTGGCAACAAAGGTTAACATTGCTTGGTGGTGCACAAGATGAACGCATCCAACAGCTAGGCCGCCGCTTAATAGCCTTTCACGCGGGACATCTTTTAAGCCCGAAATACAATGATACAGTTCAAGAGTTTCTTGCTGAAAAATGGACAGCAAGTGCGCTAGACACGAAGTGGACGACTATAGCCTCAGTCCAATTGCAACTGGACGAGCTGGAGGAAGGCGGTTTCGATGAAACCCTACTAAGTGAGATGAAAGCTTTTTATCGCGGCAGAGTAGAGGCACAGGGATGTTCATTCGACGGTTAGCATTTATTGTTTTTTCATTACTGTTTGCCCAATCGGCTTACAGCGATCAAATACCAAAGTATGACAGGGATCTATTCGGAGGTTGGTCTGACACAGATCGCGACTGTCAAAACATGCGCCATGAACTCCTTCAGAAACTCTCAACCACTATTGTGAGTTTTTCACAAAACACATGCAGGGTTATAAAAGGTAGATGGCTCGATCCCTATACGGATAAGATATTCTTTGAAAGTCAGCAGCTGGACATAGATCATCTCGTACCATTGAAATACGGCTGGGACCGCGGTGCGCATAGTTGGACTTTTCAAAAACGTGTTCAATTTTCGAATGACCCTGCAAACCTGTTTGCAGTCCAAAAAAGCGTGAACCGCCAAAAATCAGCTTATGGGCCGGCAGAATGGCTGCCGCCCAGCATCGATTTCAGATGCCAATATATATTAAGGTTTCAACGTATCGTTAAGAAATACACCTTAAGCCAAAATGCTGCTGAACTACGTTTAATCAAACAAGCTCAGCAGCAATATTGCGGGTGATCAGAGAATGAGAAACAGCGCCATAAAGGCAAACTGGATCAACTGATCAAAAGGGTTGGACGTGCTCGTACCAGCTACAATTGGGCTCGCGTCCATAGCCTCGATTGCGATTTTTGTAGGTTCGATAAGTTCTTCAGGCATCCCCCCTGCATAGGCAGAGGCTGCCATTAAACTTACAACACCAGCAGCTATAAAATACTTCATTTAGGTCTCCAGACAGGTCGCTCAAAATCTCTCCGGTGGCCAGCGACCTGTATCTGCCGCCAGAGAGAAGGGTTGAGGCCGGCCCAGGTTGAGAAGCCGGCAGTTAAACGACAGCTTTCTTCTGTCGCCTATGCACACTTATGTCGGAGAAATTTGCAGTAATGATGATTGGAATTTGCAGATTTAAAGGAAGGGTATGCAGAAATAGTGAAAGCGCATTATCGAGAAATTTCCTGCAACCTTAGCACCAATTTGGATTAAATCCAGAATTCACTATTCTATATGATCAGCGAAATAAAAAGGCTGAGCATGAAAGCTCAACCTGTAAGGTCGCACATCAAAGGGATATAATATGTTGTTTCCTTTACAGAGCTAGTTTTGATTTGGATCATAGAAAATAACATTTTTCCGTTTTAGAATTAAAAAGATCACTTTTAACCGGTGCCTTTTTGCTAATAACAATCAAAATCATTGCCAAAAGCCCCAAGGATGTAGCATTTTTTGCCCAAGGCGAGACAAAACATCGTCATAATCGAACAGTATTTGGCTAAAGACTTTCTTTGCCTCCCTGAGGAAGCCTTTTATGTTTTGGCAGTTGCCACAACGCAGTTCCACCAAAACCGGACTGTTTCATGACAGACGTCAACGCCCTACTCATGAAGACTGTCCTTCACATTACGCAGCGAAAGCGGAAATCGAACACAGCATTACCGTCAAACGGGTGATATCAGGCTGATTTTAAAGTATCAGAATAGAAAATATTTTGTCATCTAAAGATACTATAAAGTTGTATACTCGTTTCAAGTAATTTTGTCTGACGCTACCAAATCGCATTGTAATAGAAAATGCATTCGAGTAGCGATTTGGTATGAACATATCTGCACTAAGCTTTAGAGATTTTCGCATATATCTTGTTGGAAATCTGTTCGCTTCCAACGCGCTCTGGATGCAACGAGTAACTGTGGGTTGGATTGCTTGGGACCTAACATCATCAGCAGCTTTCGTTGGGTTTGTAGCGTTTGCAAACTTCGCACCATCAATGATCGCTGGACCGCTTTTTGGTGTTCTGATTGACAGAGTGCAGGTTAAACAGGCTGCGCTCGTTACACAATTCCTATCATTTGTAATTGCTCTCGGATTTTATGTTTTTTTTGTCTTTGGCATTTTAGACGAGTTGGTAATATTACTGTTGTCTGCCTTTTCAGGATTAATTGTTTCGGCTCATGCTCCTGTTCGGATGTCATTGGCGCCGCGGTTGGTAGATCGCGCCTCCGTTGCATCAGTCGTCACGCTTGGTGCAATTAATTTCAATCTAGCAAGATTGACTGGACCGGCAGTTGGGGGATGGCTAATTGCTTTCTGGGGAGTAAGCGCAGCCCTTTTTATCCAGGTCTTGTGCTATTTGCCGTTCTTATTTGCGATCAGCTTGCTGCAACCTAGGGAACGATCATCGTCAGAAACCTCAAAGGAGGCGTTCCTGACCGCACTTAATTCCGGAATTAGGCTTGTTCGCAAAAGTCCACTTATCTTCCAAGCTCTTTTGATCACAGCTCTTTATTCATTCTTAATTCGAGGTGCCCTAGAGCTTCTGCCTGTTATTGCTGATGGCTTGTTTAGCAAGGGAGCCACAGGGCTCGGATTATTAACATCGTGCGCAGGGTTTGGTGCGTTGTTGGCTGGAATGGTAAAAGCCCTTTTACCCAGTCAAATTAACGGAGGGATACCAAAATATGTCCTTGCCAGTGTATTGATTGGTATTGCCATGATGCCACTAGTGGGCCTTTCCAATTCGTGGATGTTAACACTCTTATGCATATCTTACCTGGGCTTTGCAGGAACATTGTCGGGAATATCGCTTCAAACGGCGATTCAAATCGAACTGGAAGACAACTTCCGTGGGCGGGTAATGAGCCTCTGGACCATGGCTGGTATCGGCGGGTCAGCGGCGGGGGCAATAGCTTTGGGAACATTGACAGATTACCTAGGGTTTACATTGGCATTTAGTCTTGCTGGTAGTCTTGGAATTATTATCTTGGCTCCATTGATATTACTCCGCCGTTGATATCAGACGTCGACAGATTTGTAACGGGAAACCAACTTACTCCATCATTTCAAAAACAACGGCCTCAGGGCCGGTGTTAAAGTAACGGAATTGAGGGTATTGTCAGACAAACTTGACGTCCCTTTGGTTGCCCCTAATTTTTCTGAATGACAGCATAAAACGCCTCCAAATATTTCGAGACTTCGCCGAAAATCATCCGCTTGGCGGTTATGTATTACATTGCAGCGGTCAAACAAATAAGAACTCGCATCGGATTGCTAGCACAGCCTAAATCTATGCGCTCAATAATTGACGCCACTCAGCGAGAGCAGCGGCACGGTTCAGCTTGAAATTGATGCGTGAATAGAGATGGCG
>Ga0209712_10003092_pt1 | contig 13552 bp, 13 predicted proteins | sample ArcOceMetagenome_FD_187443 | JGI IMG/M metagenome (GOLD analysis project Ga0209712, IMG submission 187443) | Marine eukaryotic phytoplankton communities from Arctic Ocean - Arctic Ocean - Greenland ARC118M Metagenome (SPAdes) (version 2) | ecosystem: Environmental > Aquatic > Marine > Oceanic...
CAAAGCAAACACCATGACCATGCCAGATTTTTTTTGTCTTGATAGATAATTCATATATTTCTACTTCGAGCGAAATTTTTGCTATTACGCAAAGTGATTGTGGTTTCAAATTGTTTATACAGCCTTTCTTCGGCGGGTTGGATCGGATTTTCATTAAGCAGTTTAAACTTAGGGACGGGGCTAATTAAGACCTCAGAATCAGCTTTTAGTAGCAACGCAATTCGAATAGCAACAACGAGTGATCCAGCCGCTTTTTCTGCGCCTAACAAGTCAGCTTCTATAAATTTCACTGGTCTTGCTGAATTGTCTTGTGAAGCAATATTATCTGTGATGCCGTATTGAACTTGAAAACTAACAACGTCGTCCAACAAAGTGTAAGCGCTATCGTCATCAACCGCTATTTTAAGCCCTCGTAATACCCTGCCATCGAACCCTCGACATTTTAGCGATGTGTCCTCTAAAAAGTATTCATTGACCACCATAAATTCTTCATCGACATAACCGTGAGTAGCTCCTCTGCAGTCTTGACGTGCTTGTAAAACCACCATCAAAGTATCACTCGCAGTGCCCGCCCCCTCAATAACACCTTTGATTAAGCCATTACTAAAATCGCCCATCACAGGGATTGGGGTATTATTTACAAAGGCACTTTCAACAACAATATCAACATCTATATTGAGATCGGGTCGCAACATGTCGTAGCGCCCAGTCATAATTAAATCGTTGCGAAGTCTGGCAATAATAAACCGACCATTTTCTTGAACAGATGCAATCGACCTGTTTAGTCGTTCGGTAGAGCTATTGCTAATTATTACCTGCACCACGGCTGCAGATAAAATGAGCCCAAAAGTCAAAGATATCATCAACTCAATTAAACTAAAGCCTCTTTGTTCACGATGAGTATTCATAATGTGACGCCCATTGACACACAGTCATGGGGTAACGTTTCACTAACGTTACAATCAGCATTTAAAGTTCGCTCAATATTTTGCCAATTTTCCACGGGCCAACTTAAGGTAACAATATGCTTCGAACCAACACTACAAGTGTCTGTATCAGCAGCATTATTGTCTAATTCACAGCTTAAACTAATTTCTATTTCTGGATTTGCGGCTACTGCTGCGCATGAAATTTCATAGGCATCAAAAGCGGCTAATTGAGCTGCAGTGCAGATGTTGTCATTACAGTTAGGGACTGAGATTGGGTGTTCCAAACAATAACAAACATGCGGGAGACCAGACCCACATGTCATGCCAGAAAAGTTGTATAACCCTTCGTCAAAATAACTATTATGCACCACTAGACCTTTACCTAGTGGCGAAAAAACGGCGCTAGCTCTCAAACGTTCAGTTAATTGTTGGGCGACCAACACTGATTGAGAACGGTTTAACGCCTCAGAGTTTGTGAATGAACCAACAAATTGTAAATAAGCTACACCAAGTAAACCTACAGATAAAATGAACAAAGTAACTAACACTTCAATCATGCCAACGCCTTGTTGGTTATTAGCATAGAGTTTTTTAGGTTGACTGTTCACGCTCTTTTCTCTCTCTGGTGACAAGACACAGATATTTGACTAGTCTGGCTAAGTGCCTATATAAATCTTTAATTAGCATATTAGCTAAAAATATAAAGTAGTAGGTTATTAGTAAGAGGGTTAAGGTATATTTTTGGCTTAATGAAGATGAATTATTGCAATGAATATTTTTAATAATAGTAAACTGCAGTATGTTTTTATTATTTAGAGCATAGTCTATGTTTGATAAATAAGTGATTTTACCCACTAAGGCACTGCTAAGGTACTCGATGAGCGATATTTAGCTTGGAAACTTTGGCTTTGTAGAATGGGGGCAATGCTTCCAAACATCTCAATTTGTTTACTATCCCCACTAACATCGTGCCAAGTTACTACAATATGAACATTTTTGAGAGCGGCATTTCGAGGTAAATTAGTAGGAAAAAAAGGTTCTCCATCTTTTACCCAACTATCAGCAACGCCATCAAAGGTTGTATCTACATAATAAAAGTTTTCAACTTGCCATTGGATATCGTATGTTTGCTGACTTAAAACTGAGGACAAAATCACGTTACGTTCTCCTGCTGCCATAGTACCTCCTAGGTTAGTTGATATATTCTGGTATGATGTACTGCCTTCTGTATGACTTAATTGCTGAAAATAAACTAAATCGGTTAATTTCTCTTGAGCAAGATTTAGAGCCACAGTGTGTAGATTATTTTTTGCTTCTACGGCTACATATTTACTTTGCAAGGTGGCATAACCAGTAACGCCTAGCATAATGAGTAGTGAAGCTATGGATACCTCAACTAGGGAAAATCCATTATCTGTATACATGTCTCTATCCTGAACTAAAAATCATGCCAACTACCTGGAACTCGAGCCACTCGTTGCAATTTCTTACTGTCTTGTAATTTTTGCATAACATCAGCCTGAAATACCACACGCGTTAAAACACCTTTTGTGCCCAACTGATAATTTGTGACAACTGCACCAAAAACTGCACTCTCTGTTTCCATATTAATATCTAGTAGTTTAGTTGAATTTACAGGTTTAAATGAAAACAGTAGGCCATACAAAGTAACATTGTTTTTAAACACTACATCTCCATCAAAAATGATTAATATTATTGGCTCTGATTGTTTTCCTATTTGTGTATTGGCATTCACATCGCAATCACCGTCAACCCAAATGACCCCCCAACTATCGATATCTAAAGTGTCACAATCTGCTAATAAAAAGTCAGATTGTTGCTGTAATTGAATCCACTCAGCGGAAGGGATATTGAACAGATAACCAAATAAGTCTGCTGGAAATGAAGCCGAACCATCAGCTATATCAGACTGCTTTACACTATGATCAGAGTAGGTGTCAGTACTACAGTTCCCGGCATAGAACTTACCTAAAACACAGCTATGATGATGTGTGCCAGATAAAGTAACAATAGCACCTGACCACAATGACAATGGTGTTGCAAGGCCTAGTCCATCTGGGTTAGAAGCCACCTCAAATTCACCTGCACTGCTAAAGCCATATTTAACCATTAGCGGGGCTGGCGGTTGATTGAACAGTATTGGATAGATTAGTGATTGTTCTCTAACTGTAGCCTTAGCTAAACCATCAGCAGACTTACCAATTGCTTTAATAGTGACAAGTTTTCGACTACCCGGTAGATCGTCACTAATAGCGGAAATAGTAAATGAGCTGTTATCCTCTAAATTTCCTATTACATCAACATCCAGTAAAAATTTATTAACGATAAGCATCGCTAATCCTTGATTAAGCCCTGCTCTTGCTGATAACTGCGCCAATTTTTGATTTTGAGTATTTATCATTATTTGATGTTCAAATGATTGAATTTTACCAGTATGAAGGGTGACTAATGTCACCATAATTAATAACAAAACCACAGTCAGTAATATCGCTGCGCCTTTCTCACTTAAATCTCTTGAGGTATAGATGGTCAGTAACTTATTCATAGTTTTCTACCAATACGCTAGTGTGGATACTACGTGAAATATCAGGATGATTTTTTAGTCGTGCTTGTAACCCGATAGCTACTCGAGTTTGAATAACTTGCTGAACAGTATTTTTTTCGACCGTGAAGTTAAAAGCCGTAACCTGAACAACATTTGGATCAGTTAAATCATGCCATCCGGATTTGTCACAAGCGGCCCCATTTAAACGGATCTCAATTGCTTGATCTCTTAAACGAAAACCATACATTTCGTTATTAGGAGTGGTGTCTAACAAACCGTTTTTGTTACGATCATAAGCAAAACTAATACAACTGTTAACAGGTTCATCCGTATATGATGATATATTCAGACTGTCATCAAATGGGTTTGAAATAATTATTGGGTTTTTAACAATTTCGCTGGTGAGTGCATAATATCCTGCACGCTTAATATCATGACTGACAACAGCCAACACGGCATTCATTTCTTCGTCTAATCTAGACTTTGCAAGTAAGCTAGAATTTAACGCGATACCTTGCCCCACTAAAGAAGCCATTGCCGTAATAGATGCCAGTCCTAACGACATAGAAATCATCAATTCGACCAGACTATTACCATACTGTTTTATCGGCGCAACTAACATGCCTCATATCCTCCCAGTTCCTCCCCTACGGCGCAAATTCTAACCCGCCCCATGTTACTCAGAATTAATTTAAGCTGTTTATATCCATCTGTGAAAATAATAGTACCTGCATGACCTAACGCCAGCCCCCTATTTGCATCAAACACGGCAATGTTATCTTCACCAAATGTAACTTTGTCGATACTGACAAAACGATAGTCAGTAAAATCTACCTTGTATTCGACCCCATCCAAGGAGCATTCATTTTTAGTGGCACAATCACATGTGCCGTTATCACTCAACGCAGCACACCAACTTTTACCTGGGCGGATGGCAACCGTAATATCAGTACTTTTTGCTATCGCAGCTCCTCGAGCGTGCTGAAAGGCAAAATAACTACTTTGCGCAGCCCCTTTCAATTGCATATGTTTTTGCATTGAAATGATCGCGGGTGAGACAAGTAACATAACAAGCACAATAATTGAGATTGTGATGAGTAACTCTAGAAGTGTTAAACCAGAAAGGTATCGCATGTTAAGTGTCCTTACTTAGCGCTAATTTTAAAAGCGCCTATAATTAAATCACTTACTAGAAATATAGTTCAGTTTACCTCAAATGTATAAAAAGGATTGAATGTGCCAATACAGGAAAATGAAAACAGTTCTGAGAATAACTTTGAATTCCGAGCAGAGTTAGGAGTAACATTAATTGAGTTAATGGTGGTAATTATAATAACTGGAGTGTTAGCGACACTTATATTTCCATCTTTTGAGAAACAAATATTAGTATCAAGACGGGGGGATGGCATCACCCATTTACTACGACTAAAAATACAGCAAGAAGCTTTTCGCATAGAAAATATTAGCTACGCAAAAACTGAACAACTCAACCTAACAGCCAGTAAATATTATACCTTTGCCGTCACTAATGTATCTGCTACAACTTATACAATTACCGCTAAAGCAATAGGCAGTCAAATGTCCGACAAAGCCTGTTTGACCATACAGATTGATCAATCATTGAATAAAACACCAACCCACTGTTTTTTCTAAATGGTAGAACACCATTATCACTTCGCTTGATGGTGACGGTTGTTTAAGTGGAAAGTAGGTACTTTAGCGCACCTTTGAGCAAGACCTCAACTATAAAGGCTCCTACTATTTTTCAAACAAAATCCGACAGCTGTCTGCCCTTGCTATTTCACCACATACCATAAGAGGTCATTTAGGCAATGATGTAACTGACCTAATTAGAAAGAACACCCCGAATAAATACGCGCACAAAAAGGGGATGGTGGTCAGATATTCACTGCGAAAGTCGCCATAGCCGTAAATATTATCAAAATATTTGGAATAGCGATTGCGTATTAACAGACATAGCCAAGTTTTCAGAAAGTAAACAGTTTTGGCTAAGAGCAAACAAAATCATGACCATCAATTCATTAATAGCAGTTCAGTAAAAAATATAGAACAATTTATGCAATGTTATATTTGCATAAATTGTTTTGTCAGTATAAAGAATAAATAAGAAAGATATGAAATATGCGGCCAATGGCTATCTAAATATCGACAACAGCTTGACCGACACACTTTTTCCACAGACAACTGGCACAAATTGATCCAGCCGCATTGATAATTAGGAAATATTTTTAACGCGTAATTCTTTAGGAACTGCGAATTCAATATTTTCCTCACGGCCTAGTCTTTCTATAACCGTCGTGGCTCCTAATTCTTTTAAACGATTAACCACACCCTGCACTAGCACTTCAGGTGCTGATGCACCTGCTGTAACACCAATATTTTTTATGTTTTCAAGCCATACCTGCTGGATACAGTTAGCATCTGCTATCAAATAAGCTGAGGCACCAATTTTTTCAGCTAGCTCTTTGAGTCGGTTAGAATTAGAGCTGTTCTGTGCGCCAACAACTAACAATAAATCGCAGTCAGAAGACAATTCTCTAACAGAGTCCTGTCGATTTTGAGTAGCGTAGCAAATGTCATCTTTACGCGGCCCTACTATGGCAGGAAATTGTAACCTTAAAGCATCAATCACATCAGCAGTATCATCTACCGATAGAGTAGTTTGACTGCAATAATAAAGTTTTGATGAATCTTTAACAAACAGTGTAGCCACATCTTCAACTGATTCTACCAAATAAATACCGCCTTCAGCATTATCATATTGGCCCATTGTGCCTTCCACTTCTGGGTGTCCATGGTGACCAATTAAAATACACTCAATACCTTTTTTACTTGCACGCATCACTTCCATGTGTACTTTTGTGACCAAAGGACAAGTAGCATCAAACACTTTTAAACCGCGCGAATCAGCTTCGGTGCGCACAGATTGAGAGACGCCATGAGCAGAAAAAATCACAATACTATCGTCTGGTACTTCAGATAATTCATCTACAAATATAGCCCCACGTTCTTTCAGGCCGTCGACTACAAACTTATTATGTACCACTTCGTGACGCACAAAAATAGGTGCAGGAAACATTTCTAAAGCACGTTCGACAATAGTAATAGCACGGTCTACACCAGCACAAAAACCTCGTGGATTAGCAAGATGGATCTGCATAACTCTCCTTATGACCTATTAAAATTATTATTAAGTAACTGACAGTATTTCTACATCAAAAGTAATAACCTGACCTGCCAAAGGATGATTGAAATCTACTGTTACCGAATCTCCGGTGACATCGCGTACGATCCCAGGAAGCTCAGAGCCATCAGGCTGAGTAAAAGCGATGATCATCCCTACTTCTGCAGGTGTTTCAGCATTAAATTTACTACGCTCAAGATGGTGTAAATTATCAGGGTTAGGCATACCAAATGCATCATTAGCTTCTAAGGTAAATGACTTTTTATCACCTGTTTGAAGGCCTAATAAACAATCCTCAAAACTAAGCGTTAGACTGCCATCCCCCACCACTAACTTAGCTGGTTTGTTATTAACACGAGTACTATCTGCGGCAGAACCATCGGATAATTTCAAGTCAAAATGTAACACCACTTCACTACCTTGCTTTATTAACTTATGTTCTTGCTCAGTCATGTTTTTCCTCTTTATTCTTAAACATATCAATAATCAACAAAACAGCACCTATACATATAGCACTATCGGCCACATTAAATGTTGGCCAATACCAATCTTGATAATACAGCACTAAAAAATCTATTACGTATCCATGAACTAATCGATCATAAGCATTACCTATGGCACCGCCAACAATCAAGCTAAAAGCAATAGGTAACATTACTTGTTGTTTAATGGTTTGTTTTAACCACCACAACATTAAAATGCTAACAGCAAAGGCAATAATAGTGAAAAACCAGCGCTGCCAGCCACCAGCATCATGTAAAAAACTAAAAGCAGCCCCATAATTATATATATGAGTGATATTAAAAAACGGTAATATCTGAATAGTCTGATAGAGCTCAATATTCTCTAGCACTAAAGCTTTGGTATACTGATCAGTAATTAACACTAACAAAGATAACCATAAAAATCGCCATCCCGTTTGAGTAAAAAGTCTAAGCATAATCGCGTTTTTCACCTTCGCCGTCGACATTGTCAACACAACGATCGCACAGCTCAGGATGAGAAGCATGATTGCCTATATCTTCACGGTGGTGCCAACAGCGACTGCATTTTTGCGCTGATGAGACAGACACTTTTACTGACAACCCGTGTACATCTGTTACAACGGCATCTTCTGGTGCAACATTACTTTTAATGACCGTCGCCACTGAAGTGATCAAAACAAAACGTAACTCATCCTTAAGTCTTCTGAGTAAAGTAAACAAATCACTGTTTACGTACAAAGTAACTTCTGCTTGCAGTGAGCCTTTGATTTTCCCTTCTTTGCGAGTTAATTCAATACAACGGTTCACCTCATTTTTGACTGCTAGGACTTGTTGCCAAAATTTATTATTAAAGTCACCAGATAAAGTGACCTCGTCTAAACCATCATACCATTTACCAGTAAAAACAAATTCTTCCTGCTGCCAATGCATTTCTTGCCATAATTCTTGAGCAGTAAAGCTAGTAATAGGAGCCATCCAGCGCACTAAGGCTTCGATAATGTGGTACAAAGCGCTTTGACAAGAGCGACGAGCGAGGCTATCTCCTTTTGCGGTATATTGCCTATCTTTAACTATGTCCAAATAAAAACTACCCAACTCAATGGAGCAAAACTGCATCAACTTTTGAGTTACTACCAACATGTCGTATTTTTCATACGCTTCAATGATTTCTTGTTGAATACTGTGAGCACGCCCCACCACCCACTTGTCTAGCTCCACCATATCTTCGATAGCCACTAAATCTTTACTAGGCTCGAAGCCATTAAGATTAGCTAATAAAAAGCGTGCTGTGTTACGAATGCGTCGATACGCATCAGCCGAACGATTTAAAATTTCATCTGATACAGCAATTTCACTACGATAGTCTGTAGATGCCACCCATAAGCGTAAAATATCTGCGCCTAACTTTCCTGTGACTTGCTGAGGTGCAATAGTATTACCCAAAGATTTTGACATCTTTTTACCCTCACCATCTACAGTAAAACCATGGGTCAGGACTTGCTTGTAAGGTGCATGGCCTGTTGTGGCAACAGACGTCATTAAAGATGACATGAACCAACCACGATGTTGGTCAGAACCTTCTAAGTATAAGTCAGCTGATGCCGGGATATCATCACGTTGGTCAACAACAAAGTAATGAGTCACGCCTGAATCAAACCAAACATCTAAGGTATCAGGTACTTTGACAAATGTTTCTGCATCATCACCTAATAATTCTCTGGGATCGATATCCCACCAAGCTTGAATACCCTTTTTTTCTACTAATTCTGCTACTTGTTCTAGTAATTCATTAGTACGCGAATGCAACTCACCCGTGTCTTTATGTACGAAAAGTGCAATAGGAACACCCCATGTACGCTGTCGGGAAATACACCAGTCAGGTCTTCCAGCAACCATCGTTTCGATGCGGCTTTCACCCCATTCAGGGATCCATTGGGTGTTATGGATTTCTTTTATCGACGCTTCACGTAAGCCTTTTTTATCCATACTGATGAACCATTGCGGAGTGGCACGAAATATAAGAGGAGTTTTATGCCTCCAACAATGAGGGTAGCTATGGTTATACACATGGTGATGCAATAATGCACCGTGCTCTTTTAACACTTCAACCACGTGATCATTGGCTTTAAATACATGTTCACCAGCAAACAACTCAGTGCCTTCAAGATAGACACCATTTGCGCCAACAGGATTGGCTACTTCTAGGCCATAGTGTTTACCTACATTAAAATCTTCGACACCATGGCCTGGCGCTGTGTGCACACAACCTGTGCCGGCATCAGTGGTAACATGTTCGCCTAAAATCAGTGGCACTTGAAAGTCATAAAAAGCATGATGTAATGCTTTATTTTCTAATTCTTGTCCCTCACAGACTCCTAAAATTTGATAGTTTTCAAAACCAAAACGTTGCATACAATCTGCTAATAAATCAGTAGCAATCACTAAACACTCTTGACCTTGCTCGCCACTGACTTGAACCAGACTGTATTCTAACGTTGGGTGAACACATACTGCGCGATTAGCAGGTAAAGTCCAAGGTGTCGTTGTCCAAATGGCGATCGATATATCACCAGAGACTTTAGCAGAAAAGCATGCAGCAACCGCATCAGCATCCACAACTTTGAAACGTACATCAATAGAAGGCGAATTTTTGTCTTGATATTCCACCTCGGCTTCAGCAAGAGCGGAACCACAGTCAGTACACCAATGAACTGGTTTAAAACCTTTTTCAAGGTGCCCTGAACGTACAACATGGCCAAATTCGCGAATAATATTAGCTTCTGATTTAAAGTCCATTGTCTTGTATGGATTATCCCACTCACCCAAAATACCTAAACGGATGAAGTCTGCCTTTTGACCGGCAATTTGTTTCTCAGCATAATCTCGACATTTCTGTCTAAACACAGCAGCTGAAACTTTTTTACCAGGTTTACCCACTTTTTTCTCTACCATTAATTCAATTGGCAGACCATGACAGTCCCAACCCGGTACATAAGGCGCATCGAAATCAGATAGGGTTTTAGACTTAATAATAATATCTTTAAGAATTTTATTAACCGCATGACCAATGTGAATATCGCCATTCGCATAAGGAGGGCCATCATGCAAAATAAAAGGTGTATGGCCTTTTTTAATTTCACGAATTTGCTGATAGAGTTTTTTCTCTGTCCATTGTGCAAGCATTTTTGGCTCACGTTGAGCTAAGTTGCCGCGCATAGGGAACTCAGTTTCAGGCAAATTCAGGGTATGTTTATAATCACTCATTGCTGGTTAAATCCAAATTGGTCAATAATTACAGTAAAATATTAAGATGCTGCTAGCAGTGTTTTTGCTGCTAACGCATCTTTTTTTATTTGTTGATGAAGTAACTCAAAAGAATCAAACTTCATTTCTTGTCTAATTTTACTCACTAAGGCTACAGAAATGAACTGGCCATATAAGTCACCGTTAAAATCAAACATATGTACCTCTAATTGTGAACGTTGACCATTCACAGTAGGCCTGTGGCCAATATTCGCAACGCCTGAATAATGTTTATCCCCCACAGTGACCGTAACCGCAAACACACCATTTACTGGGGCCTTACAACGTTTCAATAAAACATTAGCTGTGGGGAAACCAATAGTTCGCCCTCTTTTATCACCGTGTAATACTTTGCCCGCGATGGTAAAAGGTCTACCTAACATCTGCTGAGCGAGGTCAAAATCGTTATCGCTAAGGGCATTACGAATCGCAGTTGAGCTAATACGACAATTTTCAAGCCGAAAACTCTGAGTACTGACGACATCAAATTGACATTTCTCACCTTCTTTTACAAGAGTGGTGAAGTCACCCACTCGGCCTTTACCAAAACGAAAATCATCGCCTACTACCAAGTATTTAACACCTAACTTATCGACCAATAAACCTTCAACAAATTCAGTAGCGCTAAAAGCAGAAAAATGTCGACTGAATGTTACGCACAACAAACGATTAACGCCCAAGGCTTTCAACTGAGTATATTTATCGCGAAGTAAGCTTAGTCGGGCAGGTGCCCTCTCAGGAGTAAACAACTCTTCAGGTTGTGGTTCAAAAACCATTACTGTAGAAGGGAGTCCTAATTCTTTAGCTTTTTCAACTACTTGACTAAGTACAGCTTGGTGACCTAAATGTACACCGTCAAACTTACCTATTGTTAATACACAACCCCGATGCTTATCACGAAGATTATGTAGACCACGTATCAGTTCCACCGCACTCTCTTTAAGCCTATAGGCTTGCTTTAAAAGCCCATAGGCTTACTGAAAATCAATTAAAGGCGCAGATTATAACTGACTACAGACCGATTGAAAGTAGTAAACTTAAGGAATAGCTATTTTTAAGCTAAGGTACGTATCAATAGCATTAGTTGGTGTTATTTTACGACTGTTTTTGATGTTATGAAAGTCTGTTTTCTCACTCCTAGTATCAAGAGACTAATAACAAATACCGTTGCCCCAAGCGAAATTAGTTTTGCTAACTCAAAAACTTTTTTGATTAGCGAAAAATCAACCCAGTAAGCGACATTGGGATTAAGCATGAAAATAACGAGACCCATTAAGGTACTAGCGAAGACAACTTTAATAATAAGAGTAACTGTCTGTGATGAGGCAATGTAAACACCTCGCTTATGTAATGCTCCATAGAGTAATAAAGCATTCATGAGGGCCGAAAAAGAAGTTGCCATAGCTAGACCTACATAGTCAAATGGCCAGACTAAAATTAAGTTAAACAACATATTTGCAGCCATACACCAAATACCAAATTTAACAGGCGTTTTAATGTCCTGCTTAGAGTAAAACCCCGGAGCTAAGACCTTAACCAACATAAAACTCAATAAACCAAACGAATATGCCATTAAGCTATGTGAAGCAAAAGTTGCATCTTGTGGGGTAAATTCACCACGCTGAAAGATAGTTAACAACATAGGCTCTGCTAACATGAATAAGCCAGTAGCAGCGGGAATACCCAATAAACAAACCATCTTCACTGCCCAATCTATATTAGCACTAAACGCTTTATCATCCTTAGATACATGATTGTGTGACAAAGTGGGCAGGATAACGGTCGCGATAGCAATACCAAATAACCCCAATGGGAACTCTAATAGACGGTCAGAGTAGTACAGCCATGATATCGAGCCAGTTCCAAGAAAACTTGCGATAACAGTATCAAATAATAAGTTAAGCTGACCAACAGACACGCCAAAAAGCGCAGGAATGATTAGCGTGCGTACTTTGATAATATCAGGGTCGGACCATCCCCATTTGGGTTTAACTAATAATCCTGCTTTAAATAAAAACGGCAATAAAAAGAGCAATTGAAAAAAACCACCAAAAAACACCCCCCAGGCTAGAGCAAATGCAGGCTCATCAAATTGGGGGGCTAGATATATTGCGCAACTAATAATGGCGACATTGAGCAGTACTGGGGTAAAAGCAGCTACGGCAAATTTATTCAATGTATTAAGAATGGCACCGGCTAAGCCGGTTAAAGATACAAATAACAAATAAGGAAATGTTATTTTCAGCATTAAAGATGCCAATTCAAACTTTTCTCCTGCTGGCTCGCCATTGATGTAATCGACAAACCAACCCATCCCAAAAAGCGCGGCCAATATTGGCGAACCAATTACACCAATAATAGTCACCATAGTCACTATTACACCTAAAGTGCCGCTAATTTTGGCAATAAATTGCTTTAGGTGTTCTTCGTCACTTTCATGCTTAACATTAGCTAAAACAGGTATAAATGCTTGAGCAAAGGCACCTTCAGCAAATAAACGCCGCAAAAAATTGGGGATTTTGTTAGCAAACAAAAATACATCAGCATTGGCACCTGCCCCCATCAAGTTGGCAATGACAGCATCTCTAACTAAACCCAAAATACGAGAGACAAATGTCATAGCACTGACAATCATGCCTGATTTAAATAATTTGCCTGACACCTGTTCATCCTAACCGATAAAAACATTATTATGCTCCAACAACTAACAAAGAGTCTATTGATTCAATCAGGCTTAGAAAGACTAATTTATGTCTATAAAGCAATTTGTAATTCGTCAAATTAAAAAGAATCAATTATATACCTATAAAACCTACGAAGTTAATTGACATAAACCCACTTGTTCCTCATAATCCGCACCCTTGAATTTTGACTAGAATTTTTTGGGAGTTCCAACTTGGCTAACATCAAGTCTGCTAAGAAACGTGCCATACAAGCGGAGAAGCGTCGTCAACATAACGCTAGCCGTCGCTCTATGACACGTACATCTTTGAAAAAAGTACTTTCTGCAATCGCCTCTGGTGATAAAGAAGCTGCTCAAGCTGCATTCACTGCAGCAACACCT
>Ga0209712_10003093_pt1 | contig 13552 bp, 11 predicted proteins | sample ArcOceMetagenome_FD_187443 | JGI IMG/M metagenome (GOLD analysis project Ga0209712, IMG submission 187443) | Marine eukaryotic phytoplankton communities from Arctic Ocean - Arctic Ocean - Greenland ARC118M Metagenome (SPAdes) (version 2) | ecosystem: Environmental > Aquatic > Marine > Oceanic...
AGCGACGAAGGCTTCTCAGATAATGCAGCTGTAGGCCTTGCACTAGGCAATGGTGATGGTTGCAACGATGGTGTATTACTTTCGGTGATAGATGGTGTGTCTGAATGCACTGCAGATGGTGCCATGGAAGGAAGCAATGAAGGCTTCTCAGATAATGCAGCTGAAGGCCTTGCACTAGGCAATGGTGATGGTTGCAACGATGGAATATCGCTTGCGGTGATAGATGGTGTGTCTGAATGTACTGCAGATGGTGCCATGGAAGGAACTGACGAAGGCTTCTCAGATAATACACCTGTAGGCCTTGCACTAGGCAATGGTGATGGCTGCAACGATGGTGTATTACTTTCGGTGATAGATGGTGTGTCTGAATGTACTGCAGATGGTGCCATGGAAGGAAGCGACGAAGGCTTCTCAGATAATGCAGCTGTAGGCCTTGCACTAGGCAATGGTGATGGTTGCAACGATGGAATATCGCTTGCGGTGATAGATGGTGTGTCTGAATGTAATGCAGATGGTGCCATGGAAGGAAGCGACGAAGGCTTCTCAGATAATACACCAGTAGGCCTTGCACTAGGTAATGATGATGGAATATCACTCGGTGTACCACTTGCGGTGATAGATGGTGTGTTTGAAAGCACTGTATATGGTGCCATGGAAGGAACTGACGAAGGCTTCTCAGATAATGCAGCTGTGGAGCTTGTAGTACTAGGCAATGATGATGGAATATCACTCGGTGTACCACTTACGGTGATAGATGGTGTGTTTGAATGTACCGCAGATGGCGACATGGAAGAAAGTGTCGAAGGCTTCTCAGATAATTCAGCTATGGGGCTTACACTAGGCAATGTCGATGGTTGCAACGATGGTGAATTACTTGCGGTGATAGATGGCTTATTAGAATGTACTGCAGATGGTGAGATGGAAGGCACTAGTGAATGTTTCTCGGAGAATACAGATGTGGGGATAGCGCTAAGTGCCGATGGTGGTTGTGATGATGGAATATCACTCGGTAAGTCACTTGCGGTGATAGATGGCGTGTCTGAATGTTCTACATCTGGCTCATCTGGTTGATTTGATGAAGGCATTTCATCCGATGATGGAGCTGTGGGACCTGCACTTGGCAAAGATGACGGCTTCCACGAGACATTTTTGCTTGGGTATATAGTAGGACCTTGAGAAGGGGAAACAGAGCACGGCACATCGCACGCAATCGGGCATCTTCTTAGTGCTTCCTCCAATTCTACAGATGTCAACACGTTACTCCACAGCGTAGAGCAATTGCTATCATACAACTCACAACCAAATTTATCATTTTTTGGATTACGGTATGTAATATCGTCGACACAGTCTGCTTGGTCATTACTTCTGTACGAAATGAATATATGTGAGCTGAATTTGTGGATGAATGAAAAACTGGTTCTTTTGCCTTAGCCTTACCTGCAAGAACCACAACTGTCAGGACATCGATCAAAAACTTCGTCAAGCTGTGAACAAGAAAGCAACGCGCTCCAATTACTACAGTCTGTTCCCTGAAATAATTCGCATCCACAGTCACCACTACCAAAGGGAGCCTTATACGACGGATCATCGTAGCACTCAGATGTAGGTCCACTTGATACAGGAGCGCATGACGGGGGGGAGCTAATAGAGCTATGAAGCACAGTCGGTAAACTCGAAATACCTGTAGGGCCAGGAGTAGGATAAGCACTTGGCGATACCGAAATAGCGTCTATAACAATTGGCTGCAGAGTCGGAACAGGAAGATCAGGCTTCATGTCTGTTGTCAATTGGCTCGGGACAGTTGTTGGAGATATGCTGGGTATGTGTGTGATCTTTACCTTGCACACTTCGCACGTCACAGGGCATGCATCCTGAATAGAAAAGTTCTTACATAATTTCTGGTTCTTCTCAGGTCTATCACGTATCCATTTACAACTTTTTTCTTCATTTCTGATCACGAAAGACGGATCATTGCTGCAATCAGATTCGCTTCCATCAGGAAAACAAACCCCGCAGGCAACAGGACAGGATTCTTTGACCAAACGTTTTGCGCATTGGCGCTCTCTGGATCCAGCTGTTGTTTTGCCAAGCCATTCACAATCTTTTGTGAACACAAAAGTGAAGTCTGGATCATCTTCGCAACAATGTCCACAGGCCAAAGGGCATTTGGCTTGTACTTCTTCACTGATACAGTACGCTTGACGTGTCACTTCATCGGCTCTTCCAATCCACTTGCACGTCTTGCCATCCAAGGTATAGTCAATATCATCGAAGCAAGTGTGATTGTTCAGGGGGGGAGAGAGTGGGGCTGGTAATCCAATAAATTCTACTATGGAGTCTTTGCTGTGAGAACTATCCCGCTGGAGTAACGCAAGAGCCTCTAAGGTTTCAACATGCGCGACTTCAAAATCCTGAGTAGAGCGAACATCATCATTGGGTTTCTTCTCCGCATTCTCGGAGATTGGTATCTTAGTGGATGTGTGATGGGCAGCCGGACGAGTTGCAGGTACCTTGGTGGACTTGGTATTTTTATGAGCGTGTAAAACTCTGGTAGACGTAGGAGCATCACGTGATTTGAACTTGCGCAATGTACGCGTGCCGGTGGTTGCAGTCGATGACTTGGCAGATTTGAAAGGGATGTCAGTTGGGCCGGTTAGCCAATAAGCAGATGCTAGCTCCTTCCGAGGTTTGGCAATGTCATTTCTTCCTCCGCTGGTGGCATCGCGCAATCTATGGTATGCATGAAGTTCATTAGCACTATGTGCCGCTGATAAGAGGGCTAAGGAGATAACTATGGCGATCCTCTTCATGGTGACTTGGGGCGACAATACTTGGTTTCGAATCAATAAACTGAAGTTTTGGCGTTCTTCAAAATTATGATGAGATCGTTTCCATGTTCGTGGATACAGACGGAGTTGACTCTAATCATACATAATGAATTTCGTTGGAGGACGCCCACCCGTGGTACTCATAGGTGGAGAAACTTCGACCCTTTTGTGATACTCAGGAACGAACCTAAGTTGGGACGTATCAGAGATTCCCACGACTACAGATCAAAAGACTCCGTTGACTTTTTACATCCTATTTAGAACTCATAATGTTTACAGCATGTGTCTATTGTAACAATAAAACTCAATCTAATTAGGACCGACCACGATGTGGAGTTCAGCCCCCGTCACGATATTTGAAAACACGGTCGGCGAGAAGAGAATTGACACACCGTGATTCTCTGACTCTAATGTATTTCTAGCAAATGAACACAAGTGGGGTGCGTGCACGCTCGTTGCATCTATTCCATGTTTTCTAAAGTACAGTAGCAGTCTTTCTAAAGCTCCCGTTCATCAATCAACCTTTGGCTTCGGCACCAGAAGCAAGCCGGCTACGATTACAAAAATTGTCCCGAGAAACACAAAAACACCAGCCATGAGCACAGCAGCAAAAGTCGGCGAGAAATAATGCTCTACAAGATATTCGTACAAATCAAGAATCCAAGTGCCAGTATTCATCGTCAATGCTCTTATTTGTCCAAATGGACCAAAGGGTCCAGCGAAGAACGACACCGGCTCGCTTCCTTTCCCCTTGCTCGTGGCAAACTCAATCATTGCCTTTTTCGACCTTGATTGTTGGAATTCATACACGTCCCATCCATCCAAAAGGAAAAATGATGGGTAACTATAATACAGTTAGATGAGAGTGATCTCGGCTGAGTTGAATGATCTTCAATTGCTACTTCCTTTTGAAATGTACGAGTACTCGTACCGGTAGACTTACCCTTTGATACTGAAGCGCGAAGATAGTGCCTTTTCTTTGGATCCATCTATCCTCGCCACCATGATTTTGCGTCGGCCATCTTTGTTCGATTTGTGGATATGAGCAGCAATATCTGCATACGTTTGTGCGAATCTTTTGCAATGTCTATCGCAATAGTAATAAGGTTCGAAAAATGCATTGAGATATTCAATATACCATGACCAACAACATGATAAAGTAACTCTTACTGGACAACACCATTCGACTTACCCACACCAAGGAGAATGAAATTGAATAAGCCATACATTACCATCTGAAATCGACGAATCAAAATTCCTCGAAGTCAAAGTGATGACTCCTTCCGATCCGGGTTCAGTATCAGCATTGTCCGTATCAGTATTGCTACTAGTAGCGACTTCCGGAGCTCCGGCTCCAGACACGATGGTACTTTGAAACAAAGCCAAGATTACAAAGACCCATATTGAAAATGTACTGGATACCTTCATTCTGCTTGATTCTCTCTTGATTACGATGGACTTGTTGGTATCGTTACTACCGGGGTCCGCGGGGTGCGAAATTGGAAGTCATTATTGCCGCCGTTGTTGATGGTCGGATTTTTCGAATTTATCTGAATTTATAATAAAAAATTCCCTCGCTAACGGCTCATATTATAACCGTTTTTAATGAATTTGTTTTCCGATTTTATTCTTGTGTTGCTTTTGACGACATTGTTGCGTATGTTTCGTCATCTACTGTCGCTTCTTTACTTATTCTCACATGTGCATTTGACAAGCGCCGTTATTAGTCAGAAATGAATTTGTGTTCCGATTATTCAGTGTTGCTTTTGACGACATTGTTGCGTATGTTTCGTCATCTACGGTTGCTTTTTTACTGTAAGATCGATACCCGTGTATTATTCTCACATGTGCATACTGGACAAGCGCTTTTCCTGTTCTCGTCCTGTTACATGACAACGGCGTAATTTACACGTTCCGCACAATTTTTGAACCTTCTTTCTTACGTTCCAACGTGTGTTGCTCATTTTGGCGAGATAAACGAAATCTGTTGAACAACAAAGACACCATAAATTTGATCCGATCAACAACGACGGTTGAAATGAGCAATAAAGATTCGAAATCTGGTGGTGGTTTGCTTCCCAATCCCTCCCCAAGGGATAGATCTGAAGATGTCGAGGATGGTGGGTTCCCTTACGGCGAACAAAAGACTGTCGTATCTTTCGACGACCAAATTGCATCTACGGTTTACATTGAGATGGATGACATGGATGACATAAATGAAGTAGAATCAGATGCGAAATCTATTGTTTCGTCCATTATGACTGTCGACGGTATTGCCGATCCGACAAGTTTTCGAGTTAATTGTTTCGCCATCTTTGTTGGAGATATGGCGAGGGGTATATTCTTTCCAACCATGTGGAACTTGGTTCAGGTCCTCGGTGGGGATCAGATCGTCTTGGGGTATGTTACTTCTTCATTTAGTTTCGGGAGGATGCTTGTGTTGCCACTGTTTGGGAAAATGAGCACTGTGAACGGATGCAGAAAAGTACTTTTATTCACCTCGGTAATATTCTTTATTGGTACACTGATGTTCACGCAAGTTCTAAATGTTGGAGAGCCTTGGTTTCTGATACTGTCAAATGTTGTTTTGGGTATCGGAAGTGGCACATTGGCAGTTACGAGGGCATACACAAGTGATGTTACTCCTAGGAGATCAAGAACGGGCTACATGGCATTGATCAGCGCGATTCAATATTCTGGAACTACAGTGACACCATTGCTCGGGAGCTTATTTGTTGTGATGTTTGCAAATCAAGATGCCGAGAAAGGGTAAGTAAACGAGGTTTGGGAATTTGTCATGGGGACTTTAATGTGATTTCAAAATGTGTAGCAATTATTCACATCCTATTACTTTTGGCTTCCACTCAGATACTCTGGAGTCAACGAATTCACTGCTCCAGCTATTTTCATGGCTTTTGCAACCTTCACCCTGATCTACTTACTTTACAATCACTTCAAAGATATTCCTGAAAACAAAATTTATAACACTAGCAAGAAACTATCCGCGCGCCGCCAAGTATATGAGGATGTAGCCAATGCGCCAGCTTGCTTCGGTCTAATGACCAATCATACACTATGTTTGATTGGATGCATGTTTCTGAATGTCTTTGTAAAAGGGCCCATGTCATGCTTTGAGACATTGGGAGTGGCATTTGCCGAATCGCACTTTGACATGCAGAGACAGCAAGCAGGGACTATTGTTGCGCTGGCGGGATTCCTTGGAGCAATGAACCTAATAGTATTGAAGGTATCTATCACTCAATATTTCAATGATATACAAATTATCATGATTGGATATTCCATGTTCATCATTGGTATCATGATAAACACATTTCTTGATAAAGAAGATCCACAGAATAACCCAATCTGGATGTATGCGCTATCAATGTGTTTTGTGTATTCAGGTGGTTATCCTGTATGTCACGTTGCTCTGATTGGATTTTTCTCGAAAGGTAAGATTTGTTCAGGAGAACAATAATTTCTACACGGTAGTTGCTTTGCTTATATCGAATTGTCTTATTCATGAAATTCATTATCTCTCTTCACAGTCGTGGGACGGAAGCCTCAAGGAACCATGATGGGACTTTTCGCAGCATCCGGTTCCTTGTCCAGAGTAATTTTCCCCGTATTGTCTGGATATATTGTGGCATATAGGGACATTGAAACTGTGTTTTATTTGTTGGCGATCGTACTCAGCGCATCATTATGTCTGATTTTCATCTTTCGTCATACCCTGACTATGTTATCGGCATAGGTCTGAAGCGATTGTACATGATCTATGTGTAGCATCGAAGGATACATAGAAGTGTAAACAATAATTAATGTTAAACTCATTATGAGTACTGTATCGTAGTACGTGTATGCGGGCGGGCAGTCCATCTGGAGAGTACTATAAGTGAGATTGTTTTATGCCTTCATTCTGAATGTTTTTGAGGCATACTTTGTAGGTATGCCAACTATCTATTGTTGGTTATTGCTAGTTGATCGCTGAGTTATTTCGTTGTTCTGTGTGTCTAATCTGATAATCCCCATCCCATAGGGATTATAATTTTATCATACCAACCAGTCAAATTAAATTCCCTCACTTTTCTGAAGCGACGATCTATGCTATTTGCTATTTGTAGTATTGGTACTCGATTCATACAGTACTTGTAGCAGTATCACAAGAGGGAACATTCAAAATAGGAACAAGCACTCTTAATTTGACAGATGGGTAAAGGAAATTCAAACGAAAGAAAACCCCAATTGGTGGACCATGTGTCTGACTCTGAAGATGAAGAGATTGACGAGGACATTGCCTTTAATTCTGATGATGAGCGTAAATATGGTGCTTTATTCGGAGGAGGGGACGGTGGTGATGATTCATCGGATGGAGATGATGATGATGATGATGGTGACGATAGCTCCGAGAAATCGGATGATGATGACGATTCTGATGGAATTGCTTCAGATGATGAAGATGAAGAAGGGGATGGGGGACAATATATGCTTGACTTACTGAACAACTTGGATAAGAAAGAGGACAACAATAAGAAAGAAAAGGAGGACGCTCGAAAGGCATTGGCCCATTCCACTAAAATGAAAGAGTCCGAATTTTCAACAGTCGTTAAAGGATCTGGTTTGACTCTTGATCAGCTCATGAGTGGGATCACTGATACCAAGGGTTTTGGTGATGTCCAAAAGACCATGAAGGGTATGGCGACAGGTATTCACGATGGAGATAGACGCCTGGCTACCACTCAAACCCCAGTTGCAAAAGTCGTTTCAGACAGAGCCCAACGCAAAGTAGCTTATGGAGAAAACGTTGAGGAAGCGTCTCTTTGGACTACAGTCACCAAACGCAACCGCGAAGCAGAGACTTTAGATTTTCGCCCCAAAGACAGAATTAAGATTAGCAAAGACGAATTAGTAGGTAAATTTGAGGCAACTACTGACTTCGAGAAAGAAATGGCCGCTGCTTTGGAAGAAGCCGGTGCCGCCGATGAGAAGCAAATGATGAAAAACGAAGAACAGGAAATGTTTGGAGACGACGAGGACGATGATGATCTTGGAAGAAGTAAATTGTCTGCCGAGGAATATAGAAAACGTCATGGAGAGCTTGCAAAGATGAGATCTCTACTGTTTTACGATGAACAGAAGAGGCACCATATAAATAAGATCAAGTCGAAAAAGTATCGTAAGATTCGAAAGAAGCAAAGAACGCGACTGCAGGAATCTGAGGATGCAGAAGCAGCCGAAGAAGACGTCGATTACGCCAGAGAATTGGAAGAAAAGGCTGAAATGGAAAGAATGAAGGAGAGAATGAGCTTAAAGCATAGAAACACTTCAAAATGGGCGAAACGTGTGTTGAGACGAGGAGCCAATGTTGATAGTGATACAAGGAAGGCGTTGTCTGAACAAGTGCGAATTGGAGACGAATTGAAGAAAAAAATGCATGGAAACTACAACAGTGATAGCGAAGACGACGATGCGAACTTACTTGATCAAGCAAGAGTTCTCCTCACCGAAGTAGAAGAGAACGGCACTGATGAGCGGAAGAACAAGGGATTATTTAAACTGGACTTTATGAAAAAAGGGTTGGAAGCACAGCGCGAGAGAGCAAAACAAGAAGCACGAGAACTTCTGATGGAGCTCGAGGCTAATGAAGATATAACGAGTGACAATGGACTCGAAGATTTTGATGACGGTGAAGATGTGAAGAGTGAACAGAAAAAGAAAAGAGCTACAGCTTCTTCGAAAGAGATGGAAAAAGTGCTACCAAAAGGAAAACTTGTTGCTACGTCACTAGAGTTCGGAAATTCCAGTGGTGTGTCTATATCTGGCGCAATCGACCTCAACGTCAACGGAGATATTGAGAAGAGCCCTACTGACCGGCATAATAAGGCAACTGACATCAAAGTTTCCAATATTGAAGTCGATGACAAAGAGTTAGAAACTTCTGGAACTTCACTCAAGGTATCTGATCGCGCGGCTGGAGCTATCCGAAAAAATAGAACAGAGCAAGAGTCAAATCCATGGATTCGTTCCAGTGTAGAAGAGAAACCAGTTTCGGAGAATGATGGACGTAAAAATAAGAAGAGCAGGAAGTCCTTGCCATCAGTATCAAAGCAAGGTATTATTAATGTTGCGGATGCTATCAATGTACTTACTGGCGATGTTGGAGACGACGACACTCCTAGCACAAATGCGCCGAAGTCTAAGAAAACCAATGACGAAAACACAACCAAAAGGATTGCCTCTTTGAGTCAAGATGAACTAGTGAAAAAGGCATTCGCTACCATCTCTGAAGACGACATCGAAGCAGAGTTTGAAAAAGAGAAAGACGCTATGCGAGATAGAGATGACCATTTAAAGAAGAAGAAGGAGGACACAATGAAAGTCTCTGGGTGGGGGTCTTGGGCTGGTGATGGAGCCCCGGCTCCAAGGCCGCCAAAAAAGCTACCAAAGAGTCTACAAGCACCTGAGAAGAAGTTACAGAAGAGACGTCGTAAGGATAATGGAAAGAAAAATATAATCATCAACGCTAAGCGTGTGAAGAAGACTGGTCAATTTCAGATCGAGAATATCCCTCATCCATATTCTTCCCGAGCTCAATATGAGAGAGCTATGGCAGGTGCAATGGGCAAAGAGTGGAATGTGACCGGAGCTGTGAAGAACATGACAAGACCAGAAGTTCTTACAAGAGCAGGAAAGATGATTCGTCCGATTAGCAAGAAGGCAAAGGTTAAGAGAGCGCCACTTGCCAAGTTTAAGTAATTATTCTCCAATAAAGCATGCTTGTGAATTTATTTACATTTCTTGTTTCTTTGCATGCCTCCCACGTCCAATAGCCACCCAATCAATTTCATCGTCACCGTGCTTCATTTCATCTTCAGCTTCCTCATTTATAGAAAAAGATGTCAGTCGATTGGCTACTGCTTCAGGAACACGTGCCAAAAGATAGGTTCCATCATCCCTGTATTCTAGTTCTTCAACGTGACCTACTTCTTGAACCAAATTCACCTCTTTTCCATGAGTATAAGGAAGGATTACTTCTATTGGAACAAGCAATCCCATCATTGCGTCCTCAATTGTTGACACCAAATCTGTCATTCCCTCCCCTGAAATGGATGAAATAGCAACTGAGTAGTCATCCATCATAGCGGCTTCATATTGCAAGTCTTCGGCTACATCGTCGTCCAACTTATCAATCTTATTTAAAACTCGAACCATTGGTTTATCCCCAGCACCAATCTCAGCAAGAACACTCTTCACAGCCATTTCTTGTTTCTGCCAGACTGGGTTTGAAGAATCAATGACATGCACAAGAACGTCTGCCTCCTTGACTTCCTCCAAAGTTGCTCTGAAGGCTGCCACTAATTGAGTGGGTAGCTTTTGAATGAATCCTACTGTATCTGTTAACAGCACTTCGGGGTGGGTCTTTAAGCCTGGAAGCTTAACCTTTCTTGTCGTTGGATCCAGCGTAGCGAACAGAATATTCTCTGCCATTACACCGGCTCTTGTAAGGTAATTTAACAGGGTACTCTTACCAGCATTTGTGTATCCAACTAGAGCCAAGACTGGCAACCCCAGATTAGACCTCCCCTTTCGATGAATATCACGCTGCTTCTGAACTGAATCTATCTTGCGCTTCAAAACAATGATACGGTCGCGAATAAGACGTTTGTCAATTTCAAGCTGCGACTCTCCAGGACCACGAAGGCCGACTCCACCCGCACCGGACTGACGCTCTAAATGCGTCCACATTTTTGTGAGGCGAGGCTTTCTGTATTCGTGGAGTGCCAAGTCCACCTGAAGTTTTCCTTCTCTAGTTTTTGCATGTTGTGCGAAAATGTCAAGAATTAGCGCTGTACGATCAATCACTTTGACAGTCTGCAACGAAAGTATGGAATCGTTAGTGAATATTCGTGAGTGGTGCACATGATACGCACAATATCTTCAACCGAAACGACATCAATGTCGAGACCGCTGCACGTGGCCTCGATTCGTTCGTCCCCCAAAAGTCAAAATAAAACAGACTGACTGACTCACCGCTTTTTCACTACCGAGGAAATCATTCTGAATGATTTCGGTGTTGAAATAATTTTCCAAAGTCTTCTGCTGTCCCGGCGATAGCTCCGCATCAAAAACAACAGTACAACTATCGACTTCTTCCATGAGATCCTGAGCCTCTTTCACTTTCCCTGTCCCAATGTAAGTCCTTGGATTAACTTCATTCATCCTCTGCGTCATAACTCCTGCCAATTCCATTCCTCCGGTAGATATGAGCTCCTTCATTTCATCCAAACTCTGATCCAAATCAAAGTAAACCTCCCATTCTTCAGGGTTTGAAGATTGGAGCGACTTTTTGTTCTTCCACTTCGCACCTAAGTTCTCCACTCCAACCAAAATGCACTTCTCGCGAGCGCTAGACTGACCTGATTCATCAACGTAAAGACGATCTTCTCGCTCTTCCATCATATCATCTGTATCTCTAGTGAATGAATCTAAATCGGCATTTTCGTCATCTTCTGTCATACCTCTGCTGTAGATGGTGGTTTCCATATCATCAATGTTTGTGCTGTACAGGTCATCGTCGTCGTATTCGAGATCGTATTCGACATCGATATCGATAATGTCTGTCCCACTGTCTAGGTCTAGTTTTTCTAGGTCTTCATCCGAGTATTCCTGGAGAGAAGACATGTCCTTCACTTGAAACAATGGTGTATTTTCGTCGCTGGCATCCAGATCAAATAATGAGTCAGATACATCATCATCATCATCATTATTGGCAGCGGCAGTCCCATCTTCCTCATTTTGCCCTGGGACTGGGACAACTGATACACGGAGGAACGTTGCTTTCCTCGTGAGAGTATTCTTGGTCAGTGTTTTCGTTGGGAATGCAAATGTAAATGCTGATGAATTGTGGAATTCTTGGAGAAGAAGTAGGAACGAGAGACCAGTGATCAGTCCCTTCTGAGAGGACAGTAATCGCCTTTGCATGATATGATTTGTAAAATATTCTTTCAGAAACGTATTTTTTGCCTAGTTAAGTTGTGGCAGATTTCCAAGGAGGAAGAGTTCGTGTAGCCAATGTTTGATGATTATGCAACCTGAATGTAATTCGATTGCTTTTGGTTCTGTTCCGTGTTCTCAGTTCAGTTCAGTATTATGTGTTCTATGTTTTTATGTCAATCTTATTTTAGTTTTTGTATGATGTGTTATTACTTCGCGTTGACGCGAGGCAGGATGATGGTTTCGACGGTTGGTGTTCCAGCAAAATCACGAGACCCTGTTGGAAAAGGAGATGACCTCAGCATCCATCATCAAAGCAAATTCGAAAATCATACTGAGATAATGCAACTGATACGGAGGATTTTGGAACGGACGTCCGGACGGACGCCCGGACGGACGCCCGGACGGACGTCTCAACGGACGACATATTGGAATAATATTCGGAACAAACCCAGAGCTGGTCCAAAAGGGAACAGCTCACAAACAAATACTTTTCATCCTAGAATCGTAGTTGATAACCTACTAGCATCGGAATATCTTATTACCTCATTATAATTTCGCTCTACAGCTGCATTGACTTAGTTTATCAGACCCAGGTGATCCCACCTCCGTGCCGCATCTTTTGGATAAGTCCTCCGGTCTGTATTTGATCGGTTACCTCTTTTAGGCAATGGGCCGAAAAGTTGTGATATTGGAATGAATCACTAGTATTTACAAAGGTAGACCCTCATTTCCTGGAATAGGAATGAGGGAAGAAGCGAAAATTGTAATAGCTCTGAGGAGGAACCTAATCGAACTGCTGTGGAATGAGTTGATAAAGTAGTTTCAACGGTAGATGTCGTGTATTAAATGCCGACATAATAGTGAGAGTCGATAAATGACCCACTATGTATAACACTAAAGAATCTATAGCAATTGATGTTAATTGTGGAAATAGATAGTGTAGTAATTCATGTTTAGAGCAGCAGGGAAAACTCTAATATGAATAGGCTTGATTGTTATTGGAGCTACGGATATAGTAGCCTGTCATCAACACACGGTCGACATGATGTGTCTTCTCATATCTCATGTTGATTTGATCAGAATTTCGGAGAAATAATAGCACCAGAACTGGAATTGGCATTTACAGTTCATTCAATAGCCCCTTTCTGATAACTGCAATAGGGACTTCCTGTGATTCATCTTCATCAACAACATGATCTGCAATAGGGACTTCCAGTGATTCATCTTCATCAACAGGCTCCTCATTCTCGATAATAGAAGTCACAGAATCAGCATCAGCAGTATCATCCTCACCGACTTCAAAATCGAGAGAATTGATCGGCACAACAGTAATATTCAATGCCTCAGTGCTCTTCTTGTCACCCATAATTATACTATCAGCATTGGTAACAGACTTGATGCAGTCATACATTCCATAATCGGATGCAGTGGAGTGTCAAGTAGCACCAGTATCTCCAACAAAAATATTGGGATCATTCAGTAGCACTAGAGTTGGCTGACTTGGCATAACGGCCATCAATCCAACTTCACTCCTTTCAATTTCACTATCACAGCTTCGACATGAGCTCCAAACTTCATCTATGGCAACAGCATTTAATTCGCTAGGCGTGTAGTCATCATTGATAGCTGCCCCGTTCGCTTCACTGGTCATCTTAGATTTCCAGTTGCTTGCTGGGCGCGTTCCTGCATTCTCAGATTTTTCAAACAATCTAATGCTTTATGACCAC
>Ga0209712_10003094_pt1 | contig 13548 bp, 12 predicted proteins | sample ArcOceMetagenome_FD_187443 | JGI IMG/M metagenome (GOLD analysis project Ga0209712, IMG submission 187443) | Marine eukaryotic phytoplankton communities from Arctic Ocean - Arctic Ocean - Greenland ARC118M Metagenome (SPAdes) (version 2) | ecosystem: Environmental > Aquatic > Marine > Oceanic...
TGTTTCATCTAGTGTCTTAAAATCACCATTTTTTCCAAATCGCTTGATAACAATTTGGCTATCTTTAATTGTATCTCTATCAAAAATATGAAGAGGGATACCAAGCTCCATCATTACATAGTTTGATATATCAACGATATTGTTTATAGGTCTAAGTCCTACAGCATCTAATTTAGTCTTTAACCATTCGGGAGACTCTCCAACCTCAATACCATCAACAGATAATCCCCAGTATGCAAGACAACTAGAGTCTTCCTCTACTTTAGGAGAAATAGGGCTAGCATCATTATTAAAATGCGCTTCCATATTTTTGATCCATGAATCATTAAATGGAGTTTTAAGTTCCGTTTCGTATCTTGCTGAGAATTCTCGAGCTAGCCCGTAATGGCCCCAAAGATCAGGCCTGTGAGTTAATGACTTATTATCTACATCAATGATTGTGTCGGCCTCTAAATCAAAATATTCAATCATTGGAGTACCAACTACAGCATCTTCCTTTAATTCAAGGAGGCCATCAGTTTTTTCTCCAAATTCAAGTTCATCAGCTGAACAAAGCATTCCTTCTGATAGAACACCACGAATTTTTTTAGGCTCTAAAGTTAAACCATTTGGAAGAGTAACTCCTAAAGGAGCGTAAGGAATTTTTAATCCAACTCTGACATTTCCTGCCCCGCAAACAACTTCTTTTTCTTCTTTACCAAAATCAATAGTAACAAGATTAAGCTTATCAGCTTCAGGATGCTTTTTAACAGATTTAATCTGAGCTACTCGAATTACTTCTAAGTGCTTATATGTTGTATTTACTTCTTCTACTTCAGCAGTAGTCATTGTGAAATCATTCGCAAGATCATCTGCTTTCATATCTGGAAGATTAACAAATTCTTTTATCCAATTAAGTGAAATTAACATTTTTATATTTCCTTTAGTCTTTTTTTTATTAAAACGATTTAAATTGTTTATTGAAGCGAAGGTCACCAGAGTGAAGATGGCGTATATCTTCAATGGCATAACGGACCATAACCAGTCGGTCTAAACCGAGACCAAATGCAAAGCCGTTGTATTCATCTGGGTCTATACCACTCGCTTTTAAAACGTTTGGGTGAACCATTCCGCAAGGAAGGAGCTCTAACCACCCTGAGTGCTCAGACTCGCCTTTTTTAAGATCTGGTTTTTTCCATCTAATATCTAATTCAAAACCTGGCTCAACAAATGGAAAGAATCCCGGGCGGAGGCGAACTTCCATATCTTTTTTAAAAATTTCTTTTAAAAGAGTTTTCATAAAATAAATAAGGTTACTAACAGTAATATTTTTACCTACCATCATTCCCTCTAGTTGGTGAAAGCACATTTCATGAGTAGTATCTGTTCTCTCACATCTAAATACTTTACCAGGTCCCACGAATTTAAATGGAGGTTTTCTATTTTCCATCCCACGCACTTGAATACTAGATGTATGTGTACGAAGAAGGTGCTTCATATCTTTAAACCAAAAAGTATCTTGCATATCACGAGCTGGATGAGTCTCAGGGATATTTAAAGCTCCAAAATTATGCCAATCATCTTCAATGTGCGGACCATCTAAAACGTCAAATCCCATTGACATAAATATGTCTTCAACTTCTCGTTGAATCTTATGAACTGGATGCATTCCAGATGCGGTAAGACCATTTTCAATTAATGAATCTCTCAAAGAGAAATCAATCATATTTTCAGATAGTTTTGCATTAACCTCTTTTATTTCTATAGAGTTAAGCTTTTCTTGAACTGATTTTTCGATATCTTGTTTAATTTTATTTGAAACTGGCCCAATTTCTTTTCTTTGTTCTGGGGAAGCATCTTTAAGAGATTTTAAAATTTCTGAAAGAGATCCTTTTTTACCAAGAACTTGTGATTTTAAATTTAGAACATCCGCTTGTTTAGCGCAATTCTGTATTTGAGCTTTGAAATCTGTGTGTAAAGCGTCTAGTTTTTCCAACATGGTTGTATCCTATTATAGTTAATTATTAGCGAAAAATGTTATCAGATACAATATCGGAAGACAATTTTAGAGGGAAAAAATGCAATGTCAGATTGAAACCCCAAAGTCTATAATAAGGAGCACAAAAATAATTCACAGATTGATATTGAATTTTCAATAAAGAATGTTACGCGGATTGATAGTTTGCTACCTCTCACAAAGAAATTAATTTACACTTTTAATCCCCATATCTAATTTGGGATATAAGAACCTCCAGATCCAATATTATAATCCTTTAAACACTGGAGGAAAGTTTGTTTGACATATCAAACACTCTTGCTAATATTTAAAAAATATTAATAAAAGGATTAAAAAATGAAAATAATACTATTTAGCTTAATATTAATAGGAAACTCTTACGCGAATGATGTGTTAATTAAAACTGATAAGTTTTCAGTTAAAACCTCAAAACAGTATGCAAGGCAAAACAACCCTAGGTATTGTCGATTTAAAACCGAAATTGACAAAGAGAATAATCAATTAAAAATCAGAATTGGTGTTGTTGGTTCTCCAGTTGATTATTTTGGGTGGAATATGCCAATTGATCTACAAGATTTGCCCCTAGTTGAAGGTTTTAGTAAAAACTATAAATCTCCTGGAACGACTGGAATGGTAATGAGTTACTCAGATGGAACTCTTCGCTTTAAAAGGATGAAAGATCAGAACATCTTTCACCGTCTTTATCCTTTCTCAATAAAAATTGACCCAGAACTAAAGAAACCAAAGCTTTTCAAGGCAGTAATGGAAGGTTATGAGAGAACGACTCTTGGGACTTTAAAGAAACATGTTCAAGCAAAATGCTTTTTTTAATTGTTATCTAAAAATTAATAGTTAAAGGAGTCTTTAAATACGACTCCTTAACTTTGAAACAATGAAAATTTTATTTCTATTTTAAAAGTACTTAAAAATCATTTTACTTAAAGAAGTGAAGTCGGGAAATGGGTTTAAGCGAATATTTTATCTATTAGATGCTGAAAAGATTCTTTTACTTTTGGTTCCATTTCTTGACAAGAAAATATATCGGCACTTTTAACTATCTCCTTTGCCTCATTAGTAGCATTTATTTTAAGAAGTGTTTCAAGGCCACTGTAAACAACTAGTGGTTTAAATTTAGTTAATCTAATTCCTGTTTGTATATACTCTAATACTAAATCTTTCTTTGAATCATCTTTATAAATAACAGATGCTGATAGGACCATTCCTACACCAATCGCCATTTTTCCCTTTTCATCTTTTGTTTTTAATTTCTCAAAAAGCTCAAATTTATTATTGTAAAGAAGTACGCGACTTATATTAGGTATATGTAGCGAATCTATTGGAATGGAATCTATCCACCCCTCAACAAATAAATCTAGGTCCTTAAATCTTTGTGACACGATTCCTTCTGATAGAATTTTAGAAAGTGATTCGTAGTCAATCTGACCGTCTAAAGACTTTAAAAAGTGCCTACATAAGCCTAAAAAGTTATCCTCAGAGTCTTCAAAAGTTGATTTTGTGATGTACTTACTAAACTCAAAATATGCTTTTTTTGCCTTTTTAGTAATTTTGATTTGTTTTTGATGTTTTTTTAATTTGTTTTGTAAAACTTCTTCTCTCTTATTAAGAAATATATCAATTTCATTACTAAAAGATCCAATTGTATATGGCTTATTTATTAAAATAGATTGTTCATTATCAAGATACTTTTGTAATTTGGGTGAATTTGAAATTGTGCAAATGATTATAAGTAAAGAGTTCTCTGATTCTCTTAAGTTTTTATGGAAACACCCAATTAATTTATCTATTTCAGATAAGTCCTTACAATCATCATCAAAAATTAAAATATTGTACAAGTTTCCTTGAATCTCGACTAAAGCTTCGCCAATAGTAATACTAATTTCGAGGTTTCTATTTTCACAACCTAGTGCTGAAATCATTTTTCTAATACTTGCTCTATTGGCAGGCTTAGAACCAACAATAATAGTTTTTGAACTTTTAAAAAAAGAATTTATCATATGCCAATCCCTATAAAGAAATATTATAACATTATAACTTTTTTTTCAAGTCTGCATAACGATTGGTAATCTAGAACAGTATAGGAAATATTTAAGAATGAAAAAGAAGATAAAAAGCTTAAATGTTAAGAGATAGTTGTTATTTTTAGAAAATCGTCGTTAGGAGTGAATAAATGTATAATCATTTTACAAAAAAAAGCCCTACTGAAAAGTAGGGCCATATTTTTAATCCATTCAAAGGATAAGCATGTTAGCTAAAATTTGTAGGCGAAAACGCCTAAAGTCACAGGATGAATCCTGGGCTTTCTAAACCAAGGTAATCTTGCGTAAGTAAGAATGTAAGTGGAGCTATGGCCCCAGAAGCAACCTCCTGAAAATCACTAAAACCTCTCACTAACTGGCTCTCCACCAGCAAGCAACCCGACTAAATTAAGGGCGAATCCAATCAACCCCAAAGGCCAGTAATCTTTCAACCGTTTCGGCAATCCCCTCAACCCATGCAGTATTGGTTAGGGCGGGACTTTGTTCCTGATGCTTTAGCAATCAGTCACCGTTTCGACGGGCTTTACAATAATAGATACTACAGGACAAAAGAACGCAGCGCAACATTTAATATTTGTTAAATGGATTTTTTGAATGTTTTTAGAAGCTTAAACTAATTAAGCATTTATTGTTGAGTTAACTAACTCATTAAAATATAAGGAAAGTTCTTCAGTTGTCACAAGTGCTGTTCCAGTTTTACCAACGACAACACCAGAAGCACAGTTACCAATCCAAGCTGCTTCTTCTAAAGTCGCTCCAGCCGATATAGCTGCACTGATAGCACTGATAGCTGTATCTCCTGCTCCGGAAACATCAAATACTTCTTTGGCAACAGTAGGAATTTTATGAAGTTTACCATCAAGCTTAGTATCAATCATGGCCATTCCATGAGCACCAAGAGTGATAATTATTTTTTCTAGCTTTAATTTATCAATTAGAATCTTCGCTCTTTCTTCGACTGAAGATGTTTTTGTGTAACCTAGTGCATTAACCATAAGTTCACTTTCAACTTGATTAGGTTTTAAAAGAGTTGAACCCGTATACCAATGAGGAGGTGTTGTTCTAGCAGGATCGACAGCAACTGTCTTTCCCATCTCCTTGGCCTCACTGATTAAAAAATCGAGTACAGTTTCAGTAAATAAACCTTTCCCATAATCTTCAATAATTATTGATGAATGGGCCATTTTGAATTCATTGAAACGATCCTTAAGTCTAAAGTAAGTATCATTACAGATTGGCTCTTTTGTTTCATAATCAATTCTACAAATTTGCTGAACCTCGGTAACAACTCTTTCTTTAAAAGTTGTCATTCTTTTATTATCTCGAACAAGTCCCCATGTTTTTAAACCTGAGTCTTCTAAGAGTTCTTCAAGAGTATCTGCATTTTTATCATCACCGATGACACCACAAAGAGTCGACTTAACACCAAGACTTTGAAGATTATCTGAGACATTTGCTGCAAGACCTAGTTTCATCCACTCTTTAATCACTTCAAGAACTGGAACAGGCGCCTCTGGAGAGATTCGGTTAACTGCTCCGTGAGAGTATTTATCAACTCCAACGTCACCAATAACTAGAATTGGATTTATATTTTTGAATTCTTTTATTATTTGCTCAAAACGATCTTGCTTGATCATAAAGTTTCCTTGAGTATTTTTAGTCTAGAAAAAGTTCTTTTTTATTATTGTAAGCTTCAATTATACTTTCGGCAACTTCCTCAATTGATAAATATGAAGTATCAATTTCAATAGCATCAGAGGCCTTTGTCAGTGGTGCAATAGTCCGATTAGCATCTTGAGCGTCGCGCTCTTCAATATCTTTCATAATTTTTTCAACAGAGTATTTATCTCTATTTGATTCATCTTTTTCGATTAACTGAGAATATCTACGCTCTGCTCGGACTTTTGGATCTGCCGTTAAAAAGATTTTAACGGCAGCATTTGGAAATATTACTGTTCCAATATCACGCCCCTCTAAAACGGAAGGTTTAAGAGTTGCAATATCTCTTTGTTTACTCTTTAAATAATTTCTAACGGGGGAAAACTTAGAAGTCAGTGAGGCCAAAGTTGAAATTTCATGTTCTCTTATTTTTTCAGATAGATCTTCATCATTTACCCTAATAAGAATTTTGTCATCTACACCATATTCAAATTTTAATGAATCGAGGAGATTTTGAACTGATTCAGATTCAGATATTGTTAGTTCATTTTTAGAAAAGTCGATATCTAGTTTACTTATTGAATAACCAATTGCTCGAAACATTGCTCCTGTATCAAGATAAGTAAGTGAGAGCTTATTTGAAACAATTTTTGCTATTGTAGACTTCCCACTACCACTAGGACCATCAATTGCAATTACTTTTTCTTTAGTCATTATTTCTCCAATAAAGGATTTAGTATTTTTTTAAATTTCTCATTAAATCGCAAATTAGCATAGCTAGATTTTTGATAAGTGGCCAGTAAAACGGGGTTTATTTGACTCGCTAATGAGCTTTCATTTTTATCGATATGAACCTGAGAACTCCACGCTGGATACTCTAATTCAAAACCTGCTTGAGTTTCGATCATCAGTGAAAAAATTAATAATTCTTTAAGAGAGTAATCGGCTAACTCATTTGAGAGAGAATTAAAAAGAGATATTTCTCTTTGAATATCGAAGTTTTTATACTCACCTGTCGTTTTTTTTTCATTTTGAATTTTTATAACTAGTTTTTTTCTAGAACTGATTTTAGATAAAATATTAGTAGTTAAAGCTTTAAGCTCTTTTCTATAAGCATTCAGTTTTTGCATTAGATTCTCTTAACTAGAAACTTATAGGCTCGCCTAACCTTGTTAAGGTAGATATTATCAGTTCCTACAGGTAGGTTTCGTCTTATACGTGAACGAGTCCAACCAGGTCCCATATTATAAGCTACCGTGGCCAATCTATGGTTGTAGTTAAACTTCTTAAGGAGTCTCTTTAGATAAATGACTCCAAGTTCAATATTTACTAATTTTTTAACATACTTATTAAAATTCTTTTGAGTTATTGGAAGATCAAAATATTCTTCCATTAAAAACTTATCTTCTTCAACAACTAAAAAAGATCCCTTCTTTCTAAAGGTTCTATACATAAACTTTCTTGTATTTGGCATCAACTGCATAAGACCGTGAGCCCCTACATGACTACTTACAAAAGGTTGAAAATGACTTTCAGTCCACATTACAGAAATAACCCATAGCGGATCAACCTGGTGTCTTTCACTTATTTTTAAAATTGACTTGATATAGTTTTTTGCCTTCACTTTTAAATTTTTTGGTAACAGCTTTAAGATAGACTGTTCGGCACTCTCTTTTGACATTTTTTCAATAAACTTTAAATTTTTAGTATAGAAGCCAAGTGAAGTATGTTTAAAGGAATAATTTTCATTTATACTTTCTAGGCTGAGCCTAACTTTCGTTCCTGTTAAAGTAATAGGTTTTTCATCTAAATATTTCGAAATTGTATTTTTTATGTTTTGAACACGAAATTCACTAATTGCAGAAATTTTCGTCTCAAAGAACTTAGGCTGAACAATAATAGTAATTAAACCAAGTATAGATAAGACTACAGTGGCCTTAACTTCAGTGGTCTTAATTATATGTCCTAAGAACGTAAATGTATGAGAACGCGAAGTTTTACGCTGCGTTTCATTTCCTAAAGTATCCATTAGAACGGTTTCTAGCCCACTTACTGACCTAAAGTCTATCAAATAGTAATATATTCATTGTAATTGTTGTCATTTTTACCGATTATATTAAGCTGAAATTCACATAACTAATTAAAATCATTTATTCCAATGGAGTTGTAATGAGTAAGACAGATCATAACAGATTACAAGATGAAGCCAGCGCTTATCTTAAGCAGCATGCTAATAACCCAGTTCAGTGGTATCCGTATGGGCCAGAAGCAATTCAAAAAGCTAAAGATGAAAACAAACCTATTTTCTTATCAATTGGATATTCTTCATGTCACTGGTGTCACGTTATGTCCGAGGATTCATTTGATGATGTAGAAACAGCAAAATATTTAAATGATAACTTTATAAGTATAAAGGTTGATAGAGAAGAGCTTCCAGATGTAGATCAATATTACCAGCTAGCTTGCCAAATAATGAATGGTCGTGGTGGATGGCCTCTAAGTAGTTTCCTTACACCAGAGATGAAACCTTACTTTATAGGAACTTACTTTCCAAAACATGGTAAAGAGGGAACCCCTAGTTTTATGGAAGTTATTCAAAACCTTAAAGATGCATTTGATAATGACAAAGATACTGTTGCACAAAACTCTACCCAAATTGTAGAAGCAATCAGCCAACCACCCAAAGTAGAAAAGAAAGTTGATTTTGAAGGACACTTCCCAGCTCCTGCATCAATACTAAATGCGATGAAAGAATTTCAAGATAATGATAATGGTGGATACGGTGGAGAACCAAAGTTTCCCCATTTTGCCTTTTTAGAATGGGCCATTGAGCATATGTTAGAGGGAATGGTTCCTGAAGAATTTGGAAAGCACATAATTCATAGTATTGATGGAATACTTCAAGGTGGACTTTATGATCATGTTAGAGGTGGGATTCATAGATATTCAGTCGATCAGAAATGGCTTGTTCCGCATTTTGAAAAAATGCTTTATGATCAAGCAGGTCTATTAAAGCTTCTTTCAAAGGCCAGTCTAATCTACCCTTCTCCATTAGTATTTGATGGATTAATTCAAACTATAGATTATTTAAAAAACGAAATGCTTTCTGAGAAAGGATATTTCTTTGCTGCACAAGATGCAGACAGTGAAGGAGTTGAGGGATTATATTTTACCTTTTCAAAAGATGAATTCATTGATGCCATTGTTGATTTTGACGAAGAACTAACAGATGAAATGGATACATTTTTAAAATGGTTTAAAATAACGGAAGACGGTAACTTTGAGAGACAGTTAAATGTTATTTCTCTAGATCCCAAATACAAAGAAGAGTTCTACTCACCAGAGGGCTGGAATAAAGTCAGACAAATAAGAAGTGCTCTTTTAGAAGCAAGAAAAATGAGGTTACCACCCGCAACAGATAATAAAGGAGTAGCAAGTTGGAACTTTCAAGTCGTTTCTGCACTTGTTGATGTTGTTCAATATTGTAAGATTGAATCTATTGCTCTCTCTGCTTCAGAATTATTAAACAGTGTAATTCTTAAAATCCAAGAAACATTTGTCATACCAAGTACTGATGGTAGCAAATCGAAAATAATTACAACAACGACCAGAACAGAACATGTGCCTCTTTTTGAAGACTATGTAAATTTCTGTGAATCTCAGTTTAGATTCTACGAGATATCTGGAAATGAGTCTTTTAAAGAAACTGCACTTCAGACATTAAGTTATATCTTTGATGAATTTTATGACCAAGGACAGTTCTTAACACGTGCTAAATCTTTTACTGACACTCAGTTATATGACAATTTACATGCTCCTATATTTGATCAATCATATAAAGCACCTCTTGGAACTTTATTTGGTTTAATTAGAAAGTGGAGTACATCTGCTGATATGTCTGACTATCTTGAAAAAGTAAATCCTACAATTGAGACGATTACTCATCTAAGTTTACAAAATCCTCTTGTTTTTGGAGAAACTTTAAGGTCTTTAGTTTATCCTGATGAGGCCTATAGAAAGATAGAAGTACCTCTTGAGTGGTTAAAAAATAATAGTTTTTCTAAATACTATACTCATTTCTCAGTTCGATTTGCTATAAACTTTACTGATAACAAAGAGAATAAATGGCAAGTTTGTACGACAAAAGAATGTGAACTTAGTGGAAATACATTTGAAGAGTTTGAACAGATTTTCAAAGTGACTGAAGGCGAAGTTTAGGTGTATCAAAAAGACTTATTAGCTGGCGTAAAGGTTCTTGATCTTACTCAAAGACTACCAGGACCTTTTACAACTAAAATCCTATCCAACCTTGGAGCTGAAGTAACAAAACTTAGTCCAACCGGTAAAAAGGATGCTTTTTTAACGCAGGGTAAAGTCGATTCTCTTTTTTTGATTTGGTATAATAATTTAAATGAAAATAAAAAGATAAAAGAAGTTGAATATTCCTCAGGCCTTCAGAAGTATATTGATGAATCTGATTTAGTCGTTTACCCACAAGGCTTTAAAAAAGATTTATTTGATTTTTCTAATAAGGCCATTTTGATTGTGGCCGGTGGAAAAGATGATAATACTTCTATGCATGATATAAATGCACTTGCTTCTACAAAAGCTTTTCATCTTTACACTCATAATAAAACAGAGTCTCAAATAGATCCCCCTTATCTTCCCTTTGCTGGTATTTCATTTTCTCAACAAATGGCGACAGAAGCAGTTGCCACAATATTTAAGTCAAAAATGCAAAGAATGCAGGTAGAGACAACTGTTTATCTAGATGAATCCGTTAAGTTTATTTTTGACCATTTCTGGAGCTCGGAGATAGAGAAAGAGAAAAGGTTTAAGTTTCTTCACAACGGAAGATTCCCAAGCTATAACCTTTACCGGACAAAAGATGATCTATATATTGCAATTGCAGCAGTTGAAGAACATTTTTGGGTAAAATTTTGCGAAATTTTCAACTTACCTTTGAAAAAGGAAGATAGATTTGATACCTCTGGTACAGTTTTTAATAAATTAATTAATATGTTTGGAAATTTAACGCTAGACGAAATTATCCACAAAGTTGGAGATGAAGATATCTGTCTTACTCCAGTGGAATAAAAAAAGGAAAAAATCATGACACAAGTAATTGGACTCCATTACACACTTAAAGACAAAGAAGGGACAGTAATTGACACTTCAGAAGGTCAAACGCCTCTATTATTTTTAGAAGGAAGTGGACATATAATTCCAGGTCTTGAAACAGTAGTCCTTACAATGAACGTAGGTGATAAAAAGAATATCGTTGTACCTGCTAAAGATGGTTACGGTGAAGTCGTTGATGATTTAAGACTCACAGTAAAAAGAGATCAGTTTCCTGATGATGCAGAGTTAACTGTTGGTGATCAATTTCAAGTAAATGAAGAGCCTAATGCTCCTGTTTTTACGATTATGGTAGTTGAAGCTGATGAAGTTCATATAGATGGAAATCACCCAATGGCCGGGATCGAGTTACACTTTGATGTTGAAATAACAGAAAAAAGAGAAGCAACTGAAGAAGAAACTGCTCATGGCCACGCACACGGAGAGGGTGGACACCACCACTAATCAAGTAAAGACAACTTACCTAGACTTTCAAAAATTTTATTATACGGGTCGCTTTTTAAAAGAAGCGATCCATCTAAATCAAAGTAATCACCTAAACTGCTTAATTGAATCGCACTAGAGATACCTACACTTGTTTCAATCATACAGCCGATCATTGTTTTTAAATGATGTTTCTTTGCCTCTTTTAATAACTTAATTGCATTATAATAACCAGACGCTTTCATGAGCTTTATATTAACTGCATGAAACTGCAAAGAAAGGCTTTCAAAATCAGCATCATCTTCAATAGACTCATCCCCCATTATTACAAAACGAGAGATTGGTTTAAGCTTAATATAGTCATCAATATTTTTAGCGGGAAATGGTTGCTCTATAAATTCAATATTTAAATCGAAAACTTCATTCTCAAAGATTAAATAATCTTCTAAAGAATTCCACGCTTCATTTCCATCAATGCGAAGTGGTCTATCAGTATATTTCGCTATAGCTTTAACAAAACTAATTGCATTATTTTTGTTAACCTTAACTTTGATAAAGGGAAAGCGCTTAATTTCATTTATATAGTTTTTAAGTAAATGTTCCTCCATAATAGGAATTGAAAATGAAGTTGGTATCTCTTTTAAAGGTTCATCAAGATTTAAAAACTCAGAAACAGATTGATTTTTTTTACTTGCTTCAAATGCTACAAGAGCAGACTCAACACCAAATTTGAAGCTATGGCAGTAGTCACCACGACTCCAAATCTCTTTAAGGTTTGAAAGCTTGATATTTTCTTTTAATAAAAGATTAAAGTTAGATTGTATGACAACTGTAGTTTCACCGTATCTAATATTTGGAGCTATCTCTCCGATATATTTATTTTCAATCACAATGAAAAAATTATTTTTAACTGTTGTCTCATTCCTTGAAAGTTTCCAGTTTACTTTAAGCTCTAACTTCTTTTCGATTAGTTCGATTTTCATTAAATATGACCTATAAACTTAAATAGCTTTTCATTATCAAAATCCCCCGGAGAGATTCCAATTATGCCATCGGGAATATTACCCTTAAAGTACTTAAACCAGTACTCTCTATTGTGGGTAAATGTCATGGGAAGAGCTTTTGGAGTTATCATATTTAGACTCTCAAAGAGTTTGTATAAAAGCTCACTGCAATAGATTTCATTATCATTCCATAAGTAGCCTGAGTCATAAGGCAGACCTTTGAACTTGCTATCGAAATTCTTAGAAAGATCATCTGAAATAAAATATGGTCTCAGAACTTTAAGCTTTAAGCCTTTTTGAGTTTTAGAGTTAAACTCATCTAGGGTTACTTCTCTAACTTTTGTAAAGGCTTCACCAACAAAGACATCTCCATTTACAACTCTAGTAACAACTCCTATATGAGAAAATTCACTTTCAGTTTCAGCTTCAATTAAATTACACGCCCAGCAGTGAAGAGGCTGCAAAAGAATATCACCACTTCTGAGCTTTAAACTAAGCTCTAGTGCATATGAATTGATTGAAAATATAATGGCGATAAATAGTGCTTTAATTGTCATCTCAGTAACTTATCTAAAATCTTATCAATTTGCCATATTTATTGGTCACTACTTATTAAATAAATTTTATAATAGAGTCCTAATTACATTGAAAAAACATATGAATTTCAACTACTTAAGCTATAATCTATAGAGCATTTTAAAATGAAATCAAACTCAGGTCATAGAGAACGTTATAATAATAGAGAACTTAATAATTTCTTATACTTAGCCGATAGGTATGAATAGATATTGCATTAATTTAAAACTGGAAAAGTTATGAAAACAACAACACTATTTATGATTTTAAGTCTTATGATTCCACTTCAATCAGCCTTAAGTGCAGACGACTGTAAGGCTGGTCAATATTTCGACACAACTTATAATAGATGTCTTATGACTGTTGATACGGCCGAGGTTAAAGCTAAGGCCTCCGCATGTGATGGTTTATCAGGTGACGCCTTAAAAGAATGCTTTAATAATAATGCTAGCTCTCAATTAACTTCTTTAGAAGGAGAAGGTTTAGAAAAACTAGATGAAGACCAAGAAAAATTTAATAAAGGCTCTGGCATGAAAATCGCTGTTCCTATGGCCGTAACTCTTTTAACTAGTTATTACCTATTTTTAAATAAAGATAAATTTAAAGACTGTAAAAGTACATCAATATGGCTTCTTTTTGGTGCTGGAGTAAGTTCATTTGTGGGAGAAATTTCAGCACAATATACATATAAGAA
>Ga0209712_10003095_pt1 | contig 13544 bp, 12 predicted proteins | sample ArcOceMetagenome_FD_187443 | JGI IMG/M metagenome (GOLD analysis project Ga0209712, IMG submission 187443) | Marine eukaryotic phytoplankton communities from Arctic Ocean - Arctic Ocean - Greenland ARC118M Metagenome (SPAdes) (version 2) | ecosystem: Environmental > Aquatic > Marine > Oceanic...
TGGAGAACTCCCCGCGATGAATATGATCGATGCTGTAGCACGTTTTGTGCCGGGTGTTTTAGGACATAATCAATCAGCTGAGCAAGATTCTTTCTCAGATGGTTTGTTAGATTGTCCACATTACACAAGGCCAGAAGTACTCGACACTTCAATAGAAGCAATGTCAGTACCCAAAGTGTTACTAAGTGGTAATCACGAACACATAAAGCAATGGCGCATGTTTAAGTCACTAGAAAGAACTTGGACTAGAAGACCAGAATTATTAACTAACCTAGCTCTGACAGCGGAACAAAAGAAAATGTTAGCTTCTATTAAAGAGGATAACAAATGAAATTGTTGATGCCTGTGAACTCTAGGAAGAAGGTATTATGAGTAAAATTATTGATATGCTCGAAAAAGAGCAGATGAAAACAGATTTACCAGCATTCGCACCAGGCGACACTGTTGTTGTACAAGTAAAAGTTACAGAAGGTGATAAATCACGTCTTCAAGCATTTGAAGGTGTTGTTATCGCTGTTAAAAGCCGTGGCATCAATTCTGCATTCACTGTTCGTAAAATCTCGAACGGTGTTGGTGTAGAACGTGTATTCCAGACACATAGCCCAATTGTTGACACTATTGAAGTCAAACGTCGCGGTGATGTACGTCAAGCTAAACTTTACTACTTGCGCGAGCTATCTGGCCGTAAAGCACGTATTAAAGAGAAATTGGCAAAAAGATAAATTCTTTTTAACCAAGTTTTGCTTTAGCAATACGCATAAAAAAAGCCTGAATAATTCGTTATTCAGGCTTTTTTGATCTTAATGTCCTGACCAAATTTATGTTTTAGTTTTATCCACTTATTATCTTTATTTCTATCGGCATGACACAAAAAGCTTATTGGATATAATTCTATTCTATTGGCTCAAGTGTGGCGTTTAAGTGAACAATAAATGCTTTACTGGCTTTAGAAAGATTATGACTTTTTTTCCATGCCAAACTCAATTTAAAGGCTATTTTGGGTTTAAAGGGTATTGATGTGACTTGCTGTTCATTTTGTAAAATACGCGACAGACAAGTAGTAATGCCAACCTGATTTCGAACTAATGATTTTTGCAACTCAATAAGGTTGGTTTCCATGCGTATGTCTAATGACAAGTCATGCATATTTGCATATTGGCTGACGACTTCACGTAAAAAGTAACCTTCATGAAATAGTACAAGGGGTTCAATACAAAACTGTGCCAATGACAACGCTTTTTCTTTTGCTAAAGGATGCGAAATGGCCATAGCTGCGACTATTTCTTCATCAATAAGTTCTGTATAACGCAGTTGTTGGTGTTCTAAATCTCCACGTACTAACGCTAAGTCAAGTTCGCCATTAATTAACATTTTCTCAAGTGCTGCTGTCCCTTGGTCAACCAAGTGTATTTTTATTTTTGGATGCTTTTGCTTAAATTCAGTTAATACTTGAGGAAAGTAATAAGAGCCCATCATCGCAGAAACACCAAAACGAATGGTACCTCGCTCCAGATCTTTGAGTTCTTCTAACTCTAACTCCACTTGTTTTGCGTGGCTTAATAGTTGGGTTGCTAGTTTATAGAGGACCTCACCTTCGGCAGTTAATAATGAATTTTTTTCAGTACGATTAATTAACTTTAATCCTACTTCTTTTTCTAATTTTTGTATTGATATGCTGAGTGCAGGTTGAGCAATGCCTATTTCAACTGCAGCACGCGTAAAGTTTCCTAGCTGGGCTAATTGACAAAAATATTCAAGGCGTTTTAAATTCATATGAGCTTTATAAATAAAAGATATTAAAAGTATAAGTTCTATATATTATATTTATTTGATTGTTAAGGATAGAGTAACGACATAAATGAAAATTACAGTGAATAGCTGTATGTAAAGTGAGCAAATGCATGAGCGATAAATTAACGTCATTCAACTGGCAAGATCCGATGTTTCTAGACAATCAACTCACCGAAGAAGAGCGGATGATACGCGATACCGCTCATGGTTATTGCCAAGAGAAACTCATGCCTAGAATACTGGAAGCTAATCGACACGAGCGCTTTGATCGTGAAATTATGCGCGAGTTAGGCCAGTTAGGTTTACTGGGGGCAACTTTACCCAGTCAGTATGGTGGCAGCGAAGTTAATTATGTAAGTTACGGACTGATTGCTCGAGAAGTTGAGCGTGTCGACAGTGGTTATCGCAGTGCGATGAGTGTGCAGTCGTCGCTTGTGATGCATCCGATATATGCTTATGGCACTGAAGAGCAACGCATGAAATATTTACCTAAATTGGCTTCAGGTGAGTGGGTAGGGTGTTTTGGTTTAACAGAGCCTAATTCAGGTAGTGATCCTGCATCAATGAATACGCACGCCACGAAAGTTGATGGTGGCTATTGTTTGACGGGAAACAAAATCTGGATCACGAATTCACCGATAGCTGATGTATTTGTTGTGTGGGCAAAGTTTGAGGGTAATATTCGAGGTTTCGTACTTGAAAAAGGAATGGAAGGTTTATCCGCACCTAAAATAGCAGGCAAGTTTTCGCTTCGTGCTTCAATCACTGGCGAGATTGTGATGGATAATGTTTTTGTACCAGATATAAATATTTTTCCAACAATTAAAGGGCTAGCAGGACCTTTTGGTTGCTTAAATAAGGCGCGTTTCGGGATAGCTTGGGGGTCATTAGGTGCCGCAGAGTTCTGCTTTAATGCAGCAAGAAATTACACGGTAGACCGTCAACAATTTGGTCGGCCTTTAGCATCAAATCAGCTCATTCAAAAGAAGCTTGCAGATATGCAAACTGAGATATCTTTAGGTTTGCAGGGCTGTTTACAAATGGGCCGTTTAATGGACGCAAACGAATGTCCTGTAGAATTAATTTCATTATTGAAACGTAATAACTGCGGTAAGTCACTTGATATAGCACGTGCTTCTCGTGATATGCATGGTGGTAATGGCATTAGTGATGAATTTGGCGTAATTCGTCATATGATGAATCTTGAAGCCGTCAACACCTACGAAGGAACACATGATATACATGCCTTGATTTTAGGACGTGCTATCACAGGTTATCAGGCTTTTTGTTAATGACGAACAATACGGTCAACGCAAGTACTCCATCGGCATTAACTGGCATTAAGGTTCTAGATTTAAGCCGAATACTTGCCGGGCCTTGGGCCTCGCAAATGTTGGCTGATTTGGGTGCTGAAGTTATCAAAGTTGAACGTCCAGAAGTGGGTGATGATACGCGTTTTTGGGGACCTCCGTTTGTTAAGAACGGAACTGATACACAGCCGCCTCAAGCAGCATATTTTCACTGTGCTAATCGTAATAAGCAGTCAATTGCTATTGATATAAAATGTATTAAAGGGCAAAAAATCATTAAAGATTTAGTGGCGCAGTCGGATGTTTTCATCGAAAACTATAAAGTGGGGGATTTAGCGCAATATGGGCTAGATTACCCTCAACTGAAAAAAATAAATCCAAATTTAGTTTATTGTTCAATTACTGGGTATGGGCAAACAGGTCCTTATGCCCACAAACCAGGTTATGATGCCATGATACAAGGCGAAGGAGGCCTGATGAGTATCACCGGAGAAAAACAGGGCAGCCCAATGAAAGTAGGGGTTGCTGTTGTTGATATTATGACAGGGCTCTATAGTTGTAATGCTATTTTAGCAGCACTTATGGCAAGGGAACATATCAAATCAGGACAGTACATCGATATGGCATTACTTGATGTTCAAACCACGATGCTGGCTAATCAATCGATGAACTATTTAACCACAGATACCAACCCACAACGGTTAGGCAATGCGCACCCAAATATTGTACCGTATGAAACGTTTTCGACAAAAGACGGTGATTTAATTTTAGCTGTGGGGAACGACAGTCAATTTTCGAGGTTTTGTAAATTGTGTAAGTTAAGCGAATTTGCGTTAGATAAGCGCTATAGCACAAATACACAAAGAGTGATCAATCGTGACGAGGTAGTAGAGACTATTGCTAAAAAAATTAAAGCAAATACCACTCAGTGGTGGATAGCGCAACTCGAACTAATATCAGTACCTTGTGGGCCAGTAAATACCCTTGAACAAGTGTTCGAACACCCTCAAATTAAACATCGTAATATGGTTAGACAATTACCAAATGCTGATGGTGATTTAATTGATGTTGTTGCTTCCCCTATTAATTTGTCCAATACACCTATTCAATATCAAAGCGCCTCACCCGAATTAGGTCAGCATACTTATCAGATTTTAAAGGATGTACTTAATTATGACGATGAAAGTATATCAAGCGCCTATGACCAAGGTGTAGTGTGTTGAAAGTGCAACATCAGTAACATGTTTAAGTCCTAGTGCCTTAGCAGGTTAATTGATAAACAATAAATTCTAATTCGAACGAGTCTTTGGTCAAGTGCGAGAAACTTTATGAGTTTACGTTTAATGTAGAAAGACAAAAATAAGGTGAACAATATTTTGAGAATTTTAAAGAGTATGCTGTTTCTGTTGTTAATAGTAGTGGCTTTGCTTGCTATCTATCTATATGTCAATAAAGCACCTGACAAATCAGTTGCCGATCTTAGCCAACGTTGGGCTCAAGAGCCTTCACAATTTTTAGACATTGCTGGAATGACCATTCACCTCAGAGATGAAGGCCTAAAATCTGATAAAGAGCCTATTGTTCTTATTCACGGTACGAGTGCTTCTTTACATACATGGGATGGATGGGTTGATGAGTTAAAAGCTCATCGCAGAGTTATTCGTTTCGATTTGCCTGCCTTTGGTTTAACAGGTCCTGATCCAACGAACAATTATACCATTGAACATTATGCTGATGTTGTTGTTGCCGTCTTAGATAAACTAAACGTAAATAAAAGTGTATTAGCAGGTAATTCTTTAGGTGGATATATTGCTTGGGCGACAGCGGTAATGTACCCCAATAGAGTTTCAAAATTGATCTTAGTCGACGCGAGTGGATATCCTTTTGAATCTGAATCTGTACCACTTGCATTCACTTTGTCGAAAAATGCTTTAACGAATGGAATATTAACAAACGTTTTACCAAAATCATTAGTAGAAAAAAGCGTTAAGAATGTCTATGGCAATCCAGCATTGGTAACTGATGAATTAGTTGAACGCTACTATCAGTTGACGCTACGTGAAGGCAACCGTGCTGCATTGAAAGAGCGCTTTAAGCAAACAATACCAGGGCCTTTAGCCAAAGAAATTAAAACAATAAATGTACCAACACTTTTAATTTGGGGGAGAAAAGACCATTTGATACCGCTTGATTTAGGTCTTAAGTTTGAACAAGATATCAAGAATAGCCAATTGATTATCTTTGATGACTTAGGGCACGTACCTCACGAAGAAGATCCACAGATAACTGTACTAGCCGTTAAACAATTTTTGAAGGTGGACATCGCTAAATAATCCGAATTTATTTATCCTATTAAAAATAGGTAGTTATTGTTGATAAGATAATGTGCCTAATATAATCAATTGGAAAGTGAAACTATTTTTTATTCTTCTAATCAAAAAATCATCAAAAAATCTTTTAGCCCTATATAAAGGGGATTATTAACCATAAATAGAGAAATCATCAATTTTAAGGAAAGCCTTTTTGAGATACATGGGTCAAGCGTTATAAAACATATTTATGATGGACTAAATTTTAAACAGCTGAAAGTCAATGCATTAAAGCATGGTGAGGCACTACTCATTACTTACACAATATTCATTTTAAGGTTACCCTATTCTTACTTCAGAAGAATTTAATAAAGGTTTAGGGCATTGCATCAACGGACTTTATATTTATTGCGTCATGGTGAAATTGCGACACCAGGCATGTTAACCGGTAAAACCGATATTGGGCTTTCTGATAATGGTCTAAAATCGTTATGGAAAACCAGTCAACAATTACCTGAAATATCTAATTGCATAAGCTCTCCTTTGCAACGTTGTCGAATATTTGCTTCAGCATACTCATTGAAAAATAATATTAATCTTCAGCTTGATGATAAACTGAAAGAAATGGATTTTGGTGATTGGGATGGAAAAACCTATAAAAATTTATGGGAAATAAAACCGAACAAGCAGCACAGTTCGATAGGCGATTTTTGGCAAAACCCTTGGGAACATACTCCACCTAATGGTGAAGCTATGGATGATTTTGTGCAACGGGTTGATATGTGGTGGCAGCATTGGTTATCAAGTTCACCAAAAGGAAATACTTTGGTCGTTGCCCATGGCGGGGTTATTAAACACCTTATTGCGCGTGTGTTGAAATTGCCCATACCCGGCACTACTCACATGAGTAATATTGACATCCCTTATGCAACACTCGTGAAAGTTACAGTTTACACTGATGAACAAGGTGACGTTTGGCCAAAAATTGTTTGGTAATATATTTAGTTGATTTGACTGTTTTTTCACCTGTATTGGCAATTAAACCTTGCTATTTTTAGCTAGCTGACGATAATCGCCTGATAAAAATAGTTAACTCCTTTTTAATGTGGGAATGTGGTGAGAATCCACAACTGTACCCGCAACTGTAAAAGCTTTATGAGTCTTGTTCTCATTTTATAAAGCTTAAGTCAGGATACCCATTAATTAAGAGTCAGTTGTCTATCTAAACGGTAGACACAACCAACAAAGTCGAGCGGGATTACTCGAACATTGTATATTCAACTCTTGTATTACTTTCAAATACTAAGAGATTGATTGTGCTCTGTTTGGCTGCTCCGAAGTGTCAATAAGTGTGAGTAGCAATTTTTGAATAGAAGCAATGATCAATCCTCATCAATATCTACAGCGATAACTGAATTACTTTCAGTGGAGCATGTTTCTTGGCATGCGGATAACCAGCTCATTTTAGATGATATTTCTTTTATTATAAATAAAGGCAGCTTTACCGGGATTTTAGGACCTAATGGTGCTGGAAAGTCGAGTTTACTGCGATGCTTATATCGTTATATCAGACCAAATTCAGGTTCGGTTAAATTCAACCAACAAGATATTTGGCAACAATACGACGCTTATCAATACGCGCAAGATATTGCCGTAGTTTTACAAGAAACACCTACCTATTTTAACTTAACCGTGTATGACATTGTCGCTCTGGGGTTACTTCCGCATAAAGGTTTATTTACCCGTGAACAATCGAGCGACAGACAAAAAATAGGCTGTGCGATTAAACAAGTGGGTTTAGTTGAAAAAACCTTACAAAACTTTGAACATCTGTCTGGCGGCGAAAAGCAGAGAACATTAATTGCACGTGCGATTGTACAATCTCCTCGTTTGTTGATTATGGATGAACCCACCAGTCATCTAGATGTGCGCTATCAAATTCAAGTTATCGAATTAGCTAAGTCTTTAGGTATAACGGTTATAGCTTCATTTCATGATCTAAATCTTGCGAGTGCGATGTGCGATCAACTCATTGTATTAGATAAAGGTAAGTTGGTTGAACAGGGCACACCACAAGAAGTGATCACGAGCGAAATGTTGTCGAATGTCTTTGGCGTTTGTGCAGAAGTATCTGTTCATTCTCAGCATAATGTTCCCCATATTTCATATTTTTATGGTTACGACACTCACGATAAAACCGTAAATCAAAGCGAGCATAAAAGTGAGTTTACCCATGAATAGAATGAATCACTCCGCGATTCTTTTTCTTACCGTCAGTTTCGGTATATTGAGTTTTATCGCTTCTTTATCTTTAGGTGCCGCAGATATTAGTTTTAATGATGTTACTTCAAGTTTACTTGCGAGCTTTTCGACAGAGAAAGACGTTCGTGATGTAATATTTTTTGAACGTATTATCTGGGAACTGCGCATGCCGCGCGCCATATTAGCCTTTTTAGCTGGCTGTGGTTTAGCGGTGTCAGGGCTTATTTTACAAACGGTTACGCGAAATCCATTAGCGGACCCTTACCTTTTTGGTATTTCTTCAGGCGCTTCTTTAGGGGTCGTTATTTCTATTGTTTTACTCGGTAGCACTATTTCACTGGTGACGCCTATAGCTGCTTTTGCGGGGAGCTTAGTGGCGATGTTAATGCTTCTGATGATTTCAGGGCGTAAACAAAGTCAGCAAGTAGAGTCGATGCTATTGGCAGGCGTGGCTTTGTCATTTTTGTTTAGTTCATTCACAAGTTTATTGCTTTATCACACAGATCCCCAAGCAGTAACAGCAGTATTATTTTGGACAATGGGCAGTTTTTCACGAGCACAGTGGGGCGTATTATGGTTTCCAGCTTTAGTTATTACTAGTTGTGTAGTGATGATGTTAGCGTATCGGCGCCAATTAAACGCAATGTTATTAGGTGATGAAAGTGCGACAACGTTGGGCATAAATGTAAACCGTTTTCGTCTGGTGATGCTCGTACTGAGTTCCTTGATCACGGCAACACTGGTTTCTTTGTGTGGCGGCATTGGTTTTGTTGGCCTGATGATACCGCATATTGTGCGATATTTTGTTTCTCAAGGCACTGTTTTTGGCATTCTGTTAACAGCTTTAGTTGGCGGGATTTTCATGATTTGGGTTGATGTGTTATCGCGTATTGTTTTAGAAAACCAAGAGTTACCTGTCGGTGTTATCACTTCTGCAGTGGGTAGTTTATTCTTTTTATCCTTGCTGTACTTTCGCAAAAATAAAGCGTAAAGGAGCTATTGATGAACTTTTCTATTAAAAAAATCACCCATGCGTTTGATGAAGAGATTCAAGCGACGATTGATGGAAAAACTAAACCGCTGGGTGCTTTAGGGCAATTAGAAGATACTGCAAAAAGAGTTGCACGTGTTCAGTTATCATCATCAAATAATAACAATAAATCGTTAAGTGTTAATAAGCCCCATTTATTTATTTTTGCTGGCGACCATGGCATCGCGGCAGAAGGGGTTTCAATTGCGCCCAGTGAAGTGACGTCACAAATGGTGGCTAATTTTGCGAAAGGTGGCGCGGCCATTAATGTCTTTTGTAAACAATTAGGCTGGCAATTAAGCGTGGTTGATGCCGGTATTCTATCTCCAGCACAACGTTATTCGGGTGTTATTGATCAACGTTTAGGTCACATTACTGAGCCGCTGAATGTATCGCCCGCTATGAGCAAAGAGCAAGTGGAATTAGGTTTTGAGAAAGCATCGACCTTAGTAAAATCAACCCATGAAAGCGGCTGTAATATCATCGCTTTTGGTGAGATGGGTATTGGCAATACAACATCAGCATCGGCAATTATGTCAGCGGTGATGAATATTTCTGCAATAGAAAGCGTTGGACGAGGCACTGGCATAAGCGATGACGTCGTCAAACGAAAGCAGCAAGTTATTGAACAAGCATTAACGCTTCATCAAGGAAATCTTACAAATGCTAAAGAAATTTTAGCGTGTTTAGGTGGTTTTGAAATAGTACAAATTACCGCAGCAATGTTAGCCGCGGCAGAGAAACAAATGCTGGTTGTTGTTGATGGCTTTATTTGTACCGCTGCAGCTATGCTAGCCATAGAGCTTAATGAAAATGTTAAAGGCTATATGATCTTTGCCCATTGCTCCGGTGAGCAAGGTCATCAGAAAATGCTCGATTATTTAAATGTTAAGCCATTATTGAATTTAGGATTACGACTAGGAGAAGGTACAGGGGCAGCTTTGGCTTTACCGTTAATTCAAGCTTCTGCCGCATTTTATAATGACATGGCAAGTTTTTCTAAAGCTCAAGTGACTGATGTCACCGATTCGAAAGATAGCAGAGCTGAACGATAAATGAGTAAACAATCGCTTTTACAACAATGCCAAAAACAATATTATTTGTTGTTATTAGCGCTGAGTTTTTTTACGCGTGTACCTGTTAATTTACCAAACGTTGTTAAGCCTGAAATGCTACATAAAGCGAGCAGATACTTTGCATTAATTGGTTTGTTCATTGGTGTAGTGACGGCTTTAATGTTAATACTACTCTCTAGTTTTTTACCTATTTCTTTAGCCGTACTTATATCTATGGCATGTGGTTTATTGCTTACCGGCGCTTTTCACGAAGATGGCTGGGCTGATGTCTGTGATGGATTTGGCGGCGGTTGGACCGTTGAACAAAAGTTAAACATTATGAAAGACAGTCGTTTGGGTACATATGGTGCTGCAGGCTTATTTTTTATATTAATGATCAAATATCAAAGTTTAGTTTTATTGAGTACCTATAACGAAAACCCAGTATTAGCCCTTTCATTGGCGTTAGTTTTAGCACATACCTTGAGCCGAACGGTAAGTACCAGTTTAATCTTTAGCATGTCTTATGTCAGTGAAGATGCGCAATCTAAAGTCAAACCACTCGCGCAGCATTTATCACTCAATGGTTTATTAATATTACTCATTACCAGCGCTGTAGTCATGTTTTTTATACTTCCCGTATTGCACTGTTTAGTGATGATTGTGTGTTTATGGATGATACGTTTTTTATTGATTATTTGGTTTAATCGTCAGTTAGGTGGTTTTACCGGAGATTGTTTAGGTGCGGCGCAACAACTTTTAGAAGTAGCGATTTATATTGTTCTTCTAGTATTAGCTTCGCCTTCTACAGCATTTTTTGCAGAGATACGTTTATGAGCAATACTCAATTAAATAGGCTTCATTTAATTTTAGGTGGAGCACGCTCTGGAAAGTCTCGCCTAGCTGAAAATATAGCAAAGCAAGCTGAGACAGAAGGACTGACTGTTTGTTATCTCGCCACTGCACAAGCTCACGATGAAGAAATGACTCAGCGCATTATTCAACATCAAGATGATCGACCTCAACATTGGGCTTTACTCGAGTCTCCACTGTATTTAGTCGAAGCAATTAAAGAGGCTTTACAAAAAAGTGATTGTGTATTGATAGATTGTTTAACCTTGTGGCTAAGCAATTGTTTGTGTCATGAAAACAGTGATTTTTATGATCAACAAAAAACGAAATTTATTGAATTTTTAAACCAATTTATCAACGATAAAAGTCGCTATAAATCAAAGAAACTTATTTTTGTCAGCAATGAAGTCGGTCATGGCATTGTTCCTATGGGTGAACTGTCTCGACAGTTCGTTGATCAAGCGGGTTGGTTACATCAAGATCTTGCCCAGTTAGCTGATCAAGTTGATTTTGTGATGGCGGGATTACCACTCACGCTAAAATCTGACGTTCAGGAACACAAATCATGAAAACACTAATGGTGCAAGGCACAACGTCTGATGCAGGTAAAAGCACGTTAGTAGCTGGCTTATGCCGAGTATTTGTTAATTTAGGTTATAAAGTTGCACCGTTTAAGCCACAAAATATGGCATTAAATAGCGCAGTTACAAGCGATGGCGGTGAAATTGGCAGAGCTCAAGCACTACAAGCTGTTGCAGCGAATATTGCGCCACGTGTTGATTTTAATCCTATATTACTGAAACCTAATAGCGATACCGGTGCGCAAGTTATTGTTCACGGTAGAGCAATTTCAAATATGGAAGCAACGAGTTATCACGACTATAAAAAAGTTGCGATGGATGCTGTACTCGACTCTCATCATCGTTTAGCTGATGAGTTTGAACTGTTAATGGTTGAAGGGGCAGGTAGCCCAGCAGAGATAAATTTACGTGAAAATGATATTGCCAATATGGGCTATGCCGAGGCCGTTGATTGTCCGGTCATTCTCGTGGCTGATATCGACCGAGGTGGTGTATTCGCTCATTTAGTGGGTACATTAGAACTACTGTCTCCTTCAGAACAGAATCGCGTTAAAGGTTTTATTATCAACCGATTCCGTGGTGATATTAAATTATTAGAGTCAGGGCTCGATTGGCTTGAAGAAAAAACAGGTAAACCTGTATTAGGTGTACTGCCTTATTTGCATGATTTAGCCCTGGATGCAGAAGATGCCGTAGCGATAGAAAACATCGTAGACCAAGTAAAATTAAATATAGTTGTGCCGTTATTGCCGCACATTAGTAATCATACTGATTTTGATACATTACGTTTGAACCCCGAGATTAACTTACGTTACATTAAAATGGGCGAGCGGATTAATGATTGTGAATTAGTTATTTTACCCGGCAGTAAAAATGTCATTTCTGACCTGAAATTTTTAAAAGAGCAAGGCTGGCAAACCGACATTGAACGTCATTTACGTTATGGCGGAAAAGTATTTGGCATTTGTGGCGGTTATCAAATGTTAGGTAACGTCATTAGTGACCCCCATGGTATTGAGTCAAATCTTAAAATCATCACGGGTTTAGGTTTGCTTAATATTGTAACCGAGTTAACACCAGAAAAAGTATTGTCACAAGTCTCTGCAACGATGGACTTAGGTAATAAAAGTTGTTTGGTTAACGGTTATGAGATCCATTGCGGTATTTCTAAGTCTGAGCTCAACGACACAGAAGTGCTCAAACCACTTTTGATTAATAAAAGCGACAATCAAGCAACAGATGGCTGTGTTTCAAATGACAACCAAATAGCGGGCACTTACCTGCACGGTATATTTGATAAAGGTGAAGCAACACAGTTATTAGTCGACTGGTTAGACAGAAATAATGATATCCAAAAGACGATTAATCTTAATGAACACAGGGAGCATCAGTTAGAACGTTTAGCTGATGTATGCCAGAAGCATTTAAAAATATCAGTAATCGAAGAAATAATTAAAGCGGGTAAAACAACCCGCGTATTGTGTGCTTAATTTTCATAATAATACTTCCAGTAAAACACGCAGACCAATGAATTGTAGAAGGGTAAATAACATGACAAAAAGATTTATATCGTTAGCATTGATGAGTTTATTACTGCTTGTAATACCCACTAAGAGCTATGCCGAACAACCGAAAAAACGCATCATTGCATTAGCACCACATATTGTTGAAATGCTATTTGATATTGGTGCGGGCGAACAAATAGTTGGAACCGTTGCTTACTCAGACTTCCCCAAAGCTGCCCTAGACATTCCGCGTGTTGGCAGTTATCACGGTATGCAAATTGAAAAAATATTGGCCCTAAATCCTGATTTAGTGATTGTGTGGAAGTCGGGTAACTCAGAAAGTGACATCAATAAAATGGAGCGCTTAGGGCTAAAAGTTGTATTGAGTAACCCAAAAAATATCGAAGATGTTGCTACAGAGTTACGTTATTTTGGTGAGTTAACCGGAAATCAAAAGCAAGCTGAAACCGAGGCTTTAGCGTATGAAAAACGCTTAATAGCATTGCGTTCTGATAATAAAAATAAGCGACCAATCTCTATTTTTTACCAGCTTTGGTCAGAGCCAATGATGACAATTAACGGCACAACATGGATAAATCAATTAATTGAGGTTTGTCAGGGCGTGAATGTTTTTAAAAGCAACCCCACGCCTTATCCAAAAATAAGCACAGAGAATGTAATTGTCGCTCAGCCACATTTAATCATTTTGCCAGATGAAGATGCTAAAAAACCACAACCTATTATTGACTGGCATAAATGGCCAGAAATACCCGCGGTGAAAAACAATAAGTTTATTCACGTTGACGCAGATTTATTACATAGATTCAGCACCAGAATGTTAAGTGGTAT
>Ga0209712_10003096_pt1 | contig 13543 bp, 8 predicted proteins | sample ArcOceMetagenome_FD_187443 | JGI IMG/M metagenome (GOLD analysis project Ga0209712, IMG submission 187443) | Marine eukaryotic phytoplankton communities from Arctic Ocean - Arctic Ocean - Greenland ARC118M Metagenome (SPAdes) (version 2) | ecosystem: Environmental > Aquatic > Marine > Oceanic...
ATTCTCCGGATGCTTTAAAGTTAATTGAAGATTATGGAGCAGATGGAGTAAGAGTTGGTTTGTTATTAAGTTCTGCTGCGGGTAACGATTTAATGTTTGAAGAAGATTTATGTCAGCAAGGAAAAGGCTTTGCAAACAAAATTTGGAACGCTTTCCGTTTGATAAAAGGTTGGGAAGTTGACGCAACTTTGCCACAGCCAGAAACTTCGGCAATTGGTTTGGTTTGGTATGATGCAAAGTTTCAAAAAACGTTAGCAGAAATAGAAGATCATTTTTCGAAATATCGTTTATCAGATGCTTTAATGGCCATTTATAAATTAATTAATGATGATTTTTCTTCATGGTTATTAGAAATTGTAAAGCCTGCATATCAGCAACCAATAGATAAAAAGACGTTTGATGCAATTATTGAAGTTTTAGAAAATAATCTAAAAGTATTGCATCCATTTATGCCATTTTTAACAGAAGAAATTTGGCAATATATTGCGAAAAGAACGCCAGAGGAGGCCTTAATTGTCGCTAAATATCCAGAAGTTAAAGATTTCGATCGAAATATTATTACTAATTTCGAATTTGCAACAGGAGTTGTTTCAGGAGTTAGAACGATCAGAAAAGATAAAAATATTGCTTTTAAAGATGCTATAGAATTATTCGTAATTGATACCGAAAAGAATTCACAAGAATTTGATGCTGTTATTCAGAAGTTAACAAATACAGCATCCATAACCGTTGTTTCAGAAAAAGTAGAAGGCGCATCCTTTAGGGTAAAATCGAATGAATACTTTATTCCTATCTCTATTGAAAATATAGATGTTGAAGCGGAAATTATAAAATTACAAGGCGAACTTAAAAGAGCGCAAGGTTTCTTATTCGGAATTACGAAGAAGTTGTCTAACGAGCGTTTTGTTGCGAATGCTCCAGAACAGGTAATTACTTTAGAACGTAAAAAAGAAGCAGATACTGTTGCAAAAATTGAAACTATTAAAAGTAGTTTGGCAAGTTTGCAATAATAGAACTTATAAATAGTAAAAGCCCTTTAGATTTTATGCTGAACTTTATTCAGTATCTAAACTCTAAAGGGTTTCTTTTTATATATATATTGTGTTTTCAGATAGTTTAAATTTTCAGGGAATGTATTTAAATAAAGTGTCTTTTTAATTCTGAGTATCGTTAAATATAACAATAGTTACTGATCTAAAAACGAGTATGATATACTAGGCAGTCATGCAGCCCATGTTTTACTGAATAGGTATTATTTATTAGTAAGATTTGTGGTTATTCGATTCATTGCTGCTTCTAAATTAGAATAGGATACCGATTTATATACCATTCTAAAGAGTCCTTTTTTTTTGATAATGGAAATCAATTCCAAGAGTTAAAAGCACGCTTGTATTTTCGTAAAGGTCTAGCCAAAATGGTTTCTCTTCTTGTTCGTTGTCTTTAGCCAAGGTATTTAGAGAAAGCTACTCCAAAAAAATTTCTTCGACTGGGATTGTAAATAACATCATGCTTTTTTAAGGTTTCTGCAACCAGTTTATAACTTTGGTTAAGACGTTTTTTACTTTCTAATATGTATTCTTTAATAAAAACTTTGTTTTTTAAAATTGCTTCTACTGCCCACTAAGTTGAAATTGAAACCAAATGTGGAAAGTGTGCATTTTAAAGACCTTTTAAAAAAGCCTAACCTTTTAAAGTATTATTTACAGACTGTTAATCTGTCTTGAGGTTTCAATAAATTTATATTTAAAATTTAATTAAAATAACGTCATGACAAAAAGATAGCCCCCAATTAAAAATAAAACGCCCATGCTAAAAGCTAAGAGACTAATGGCGCGTTTTACATTTTTAAATTTCCAATCGGCAATTTTAGAAATTATAAAAATTTGTTCTCCTAGTTGTTTAAATAGTTGATTTTCATCAGTACTCATTTCAAAAAAGGAGTGTGAAAATTGATCTATATTGCCGAACTTTGAAATAATATCTTTAAAGAAAAACATGTTTTTTTTATAATCTCCTTCAATTTTTGGTAAAAAACATCGTACACAAAACAAAATTGAGCTTGTGGTTAAAATTACCCAAAAGACTATTAAAGCAATTAAAGCTTTATCACTTTTAATAGATACTGTTAATTCGTTGTGGCTCTGGTAAATAAAATTCAAAAGTATTCCATAAAAAGATAAAAGTATTCCAGCTTTTAGTTCAGATGCTTTTATAAGTGCTGTTATATTTCCTATGCTACCCCAATAATGATCCACCAGATCATCTGTATGTTTGTTTTTGAATCTAGGCGTAGTTATTTTTGACTTTAATTTTGAATTTTCCATTACGCTAACTATTTAATTTTATCGATTAACATTACGCTAAACTTTTTGATTTTCATTCTTTACAAAATACATGTTCATTGTACCTCTATTTTTAACCTCTAATTGGCCTCTAGACTCGAAGGTAAATTGGTTTTTCAATAACAAATATGTTTGCTCAGACACATTAATTTTACCCGGTTCTGAATTAGATTCCATCCGTGAGGCAATATTAACGGTGTCTCCCCAAATATCATAGGCAAACTTTTTTGTACCTACGATACCCGCTACAACAGGTCCTGTGCTTATTCCAATACGAATTTCAAAAGCTGTATTAATATTAACATTCTGTTCAGATTCTTTTACAAACGCTGCAATATCTATGGCGGCAAGTACCATTTTATGTGCATGGTCTGTACTGGTGTTATTTAAACCTCCTGCGCACATATAGGCATCTCCTATAGTCTTAATTTTTTCCAATCCATAAGTTTCCATAATAGCATCAAATTTTGAAAAATAAAAATCTACACTTTTTACTAATTCCTCTGGAGACAAATTTTCAGCATAACTCGTAAATCCCTTGAAATCAGAAAATAAGACCGTAACCGAATCATATTTTCTAGCCTTTGCTTTACCAGTAGATTTCAATTCTTGTGCAATGTTCGGGGGTAAAATATTTAATAATAAATTATCAGATTTTTGTTTCTCTAAGTTCAATTGTTCCGTTCTCTTTTTTACTTTTTCTTCTAACGTTTCATATACCTGAGCATTGGCAATTGAAACTGAAATTTGCCCTGATAAAAGATTTAGAAGTTCTATTCTCTCTTCTGTAAAAACGGAGGATAATAAGCTATTTTCCAAATATAGAATACTGGTTATTTTACCTTGGTAAATGATGGGAAGGCACAGTATTGATTTTGGCTGTTGCTCTAAAATATATGAATCTGCTTTAAATTGTCCAATAACTGCTGCATTCTCTAATACGACAACTTCATTTGCGCGTGCCACATATTGAATAATTGAAATGGGTAGTTCTATCGAATCATATAAAGGCTTTCCTTCAAAAACTACTACTTTTCTATGCTCAATTGTTCCCGTTGCTTTAAGTATCCAATTGTTGTCTTCTAACAATAAAATACTTCCTTTCTGAGCACCTGCATTTTCCATTACAATTAACATCATCCGCTTCAATAAATTCTCAAGAATAATTTCTTGCGAAATGGCCGTTGCCGCTTTTATTACCGTCTGCAAGTCTAAAGTAATATCTGTTTCGATCGTCGTTGAGTTTGAAATATCAGTTGCTAATTTTTTACGTTGTTTAATTTCTTTGGTTAAATTATAAAATCTAGATTGTAAATCTTTTAATTTAGCTTCTGCTCCCCATTCACGGTAAATTTGAAATGCACGTTTCATAAAGTGACTTGCTAAAGAATCTATTCCTTGTGCTTGATAAAACATTCCTGCACGTTCACTTGCTAATGCTTCTTCATTAAGAAAATTTTGTTTTTTAGCTCCAGCAATAGCGATGTTATATGATTTTTTTGCAGCAGTTGTATTTCCCAGAAGCCAGAAACGTTCTGCTTCTAATAAATCTAGTTTATGTTTATGATTATCTGGACAAAATTTAGCCCATTTTTTAAATTGTTTAATATTTTTGTTAGGTCTTGATAATAATTTTTTTTGCTCTTTAGGCGAACTTTCTCGAGCTAATGCAATATATGTTAGTGCTTCGTAAAAGTGAAAAACAGCCACATCAAATTTAGCTAACACCGCATCTAGTAAAGGTCTAGTCTTATCCGCCTGCACTTTAGCTTCTTCGTAGTACCCAAATAGATAATTTAATATCATTTTATGAAAATGTATATGAAAATCACCAGACCTATCATTTCTTTCTGTGTTTTGAATGGCCATTTTGGTTTCGTCAAAAGCGGTCCCTTTTAAGACAAGTACATTTTCTGATTTTCCTAATAAATTTAAAACTGCTTGGCGATAAACCTCATTATAATTATAATTAGTTTCCTGTTTATAGTCTAGCATACTTTGACTAAAAGCTCTCATTTCTTCTTCAGTCCTTACTAATGACTTTCCTCCTAAATAAAGATGATTGCAGTAAATATTAACATTTATGCATGCATATTCAATGGCTCCTGTTTCAAACCCCACTCTGTAAGAGTATAAAAAAGGCTCTAACGATTTATGAATGTGTTCACTCCAATGATTTATTAAAGCATAAATAGGTGTATATATTTGAGATAACCATTTTTTTGCCTTAAATTTTTCATTGAGTGCCAAACCTATTTGACCAAAACGATAACCTTCTGACATATTACCTAGAACGCCACACATTAATAAACCATAAGTTGCAAATCCAAAAGCAGATATCTCAGTGATTCCATATCGAAGAGATAATTGTACCATTCTAAAAATTACAAATGGTAGAATTACAGGTCTAGCCCAATAGACAGGTGATGCTATATCGTTTAGAATTCTTAATGCAGCAATTTTCTCCTGATTTTTCATTTCTGGGAGTTTCAAAATATCTTCCTTTTTCTTGCCAAAAAGCATATATTTTGTTTTTAAAAGGTCTATCATTACTCGCGGTAATGGGCCTTTTCTTGGCATTTTTTCTCCAAGTTTATTTAAAACTTCCAAACCACTATCAATTGCTTCATCCAATTTGTTGGCCGCTTTGTAAGCATTGATTCTAAGTGCGTAAACAGGAATTTTATCTATGATGGTTTTACCTTCTAATAACACATCATCAATATAATTAGACATAGAACCGAAGTCTGCAATATTGTATGCCGTTTCTGCTCCCATATGATGAAGAGATAAATTTAGCTCGTAATTGCTAGTCCAAGCGTTTTTAGAGAGTAATGAAACACCTGTTTTTACGTAACCATAAGCTATTTTAAAGGCAGATGAAGCCATCGCTTTTCTGGCAGCTCTTTCATTTAATTTAGCTAAACTTATTTTTTCTTCTCTACTTTTTAATAGGGCTATCCCTTTATTAAGATGGTTTGTAATATCAAATAAGAGGAAATCATTATCATGATTATCGTAGTTTGCCTCTAATAATTTTCCAATGGAGAGATGTGTTTGTTCCCGGTTACTTTTCGGGATTAATGTATAAACAGCTTGTTGAACTCGGTCATGGCTAAACTTATATTTTTCATCAATAGGAACAATGAAATCTTGAGACAGAGCCTCCCATAATTGTTCTTTAACCTTTTGTTCATTACTTTCTAAAATGACGACTAAGGTTTCAATATCGAAAGTATTTCCAATACATGCCGCCATTTTTAAAGCATGTTGTGTTTCCTTATTAAGTTGAAGTATATTCTCTGCTAATAACTCAACAACATTATCAGTAATGTTTTTATTCATTATTTTATCAATGTCCCAACACCAATGGAGGCGTTTAAAATCAAAATAAAGAAGTTCAGATGTATATAACGATTTTAAAAATTGCGCAACAAAGAATGCATTTCCAAGTGTTTTTTGAAATACTAATTTTGATAATGGGGCTATTTCGCTAGCATTTAATTTGATAGAATCTAACAGTAAATCTTGAACATCTTTTTCTGAGAGGTTTTTAATTTGAATCCTTGCAACTCTCTTATTTGTGTCTTCAATTTCTTTAATTGTTGTTATAAAAGGATGCGATTCATTCACCTCATTGTCTCTATAGGCACAAAGAGTTAAAACATGCATACTTTCTTTGTCAGACATTAATGATTTAAGCAAACTAAGTGAGCTTACATCAGCCCATTGGAGGTCATCGACAAAAATTACTAAGGGATGGTTTTCATTTGCAATCGCTTTTATAAATTTTCGGAATATAAAATTAAAACGGTTTTGAGCTTCTGCACCTCCTAAGTAAGGAACTTCGGGTTGTTCACCAATAATGTTTTTTAACCTTGGCAACACTTTTGTTAATACTTTGCCCTCAAAACCAACAGCCTGTTTAATTTTTTCTCGAACTTTAGAAAGATTTTCTTCATTTTCTGTTAGTAACAGACTAATAAACCCATCAAAAGCCTGTGTGAATGCAAAATAGGGAACTTCTTTTTGAAACTGATCAAATTTCCCTTCAATAAAATAACCTCTTTTTTCCGTAATCGATTGATGAATTTCATGAACTAGGGCTGTTTTCCCTGTTCCTGAATAACCTCCTACTAAAATTAATTCTGAAGGTCCGGAAGTTACTTTCCAGAAGTATCTCATCAAGGTATTTAATTCTTTTTCCCTACCGTAAAGTTTTTGATGAATTTTAAATTTACCTGAATTATCTTTTTCTTTAATTCTAAAATGCTGTATTTCATTTTTTGCTTCCCATTGAAATTTGCATTCTTTTAAATCATGAATTAAACCATGGCCAGATTGGTACCTGTCTTCTGCATTTTTAGCCATCATTGTGCTAATAATGTCAGAAATTATACTTGGTATTTCGGGTTTAATAGCGGAAACATTTTTGGGTACTGAAGCTATATGGGCATGAACAAGCTCCATTGGATCAGACTTTATAAAAGGAAGCTGGCCAGTTATAATTTCGTAAAATGTAATACCTAAAGAATACATATCAGTCCTGTAATCTATGACTCTATTCATTCTTCCAGTTTGCTCTGGAGAGATATAAGCAAGGTTCCCTTCTAGCTTCTCTGGATTTCCCAAATGTTGAATTTTTAAATCCAAGTTTTTAGAGTGTTCTAAATCAATAAGGTAAACCTCTTTTGTTTCAATATTAATAATTAAATTATGTGAACTAATATCTTGGTGAATGTAATTAAGTTGATGTAATTCCTGAATAATTTCAGCAATTTTTATAGCTATATCAAGAAATAAATCAATGCTTAAGAACTGTTTTTTTATGAGTTCACTAGCGCTAATTCCTTTGATATACTCCATTACTAAGGCATGCTTATTCTTTATTTTAAGCTTTTTATGAAGTTTTCTAATTCCTGTTATATTAATTTCTTTGGCAACTTCATATTCATTGTAGAATTGTTCTATTTCTTTGGTAGTTGGAAATTCATCATTTAGAATTTTTATAACTACAGGAATATTATATTCAGGTGTATCCGAATAATAAACTTTTGTTTTTTGACTTTCATAAATTAAGTTTTCTTCCATTTTTATAAAGTGCTATTTGACTTATTGGTTTCTATCATCATTATCAGGCAGTTCCGAAGGAACTCCAAATAGGTTAAAACTCCAAACTCTAGATTTTCGAGCTAATTCAGAATTTTTACGCATATAATTTAATGAATTATAATCATAGATTGACTTTGCAGGAATAACGCCTAAACTTTCCGGAAGATTACCAAGAGAAAATGCCAGAATACAACTTTCTTCCCAAGTTAATGTTTTCTCTATTTCAATGACGGCTAACTCCAGCCAAGGATGACTGTCTTCTTCCCATTCTTTGCAACAATTAAAGAGTTCATTGTCATCATCATCTGCCGCAGTATGAAGTTGAATTTGGAGTTTGTATTTTATAATACCACTTGCTATTCTTTTCTTATACTCCTCTTTTAAATAATTACGTGTTCTTTTTTCTCCTGGCAATATTCTTTGATTCTCGCTAAGATTAGACATGTCGTAAGCGTCTAAAAGCCCTGTTTCTTCAACATCTTCAAAAGGGACAACTCTATATTTTGCGTAGCGATTAACGTCATCGCTTCCTATGTAAAAAAGTGGGGTTTGACTATAAAAATTTAAATTTGAAAATGAATCAGGGTTTCTTCTCATTCCCGATTGAGCACCTTTAACTCCTGCAGGGTAATTTTTATAATATTTATGATATTGAATTCCATATTTAGTTTTTTTATACTTGGCAAATCGCATAAAACTTGCAACAGACCAAAACAAAGCAACTTTTCCCGTATTTAATTCTAAATCAAAGGGGCTCTTAAATTGGTCATCGGCAAATTTAATAGACATACTTCTTACTACTCGCATAGCATCATCATTAAAGGATGCACCTGCATGCCTAATTCTGCAGGGATATGTTTTATTTGGTTCGAAAAAGGGATGTGGGATTAGTTTAGGATTGTCTACTATTGTTACTTTTCCCCTAGCTCCAATGCCATTATTATGAGACATTCTCTTTCTTCCTATTAGACTTCCAAATATGGTCAGTAAAATTGTAAAGGCCTTTGTGTAAAACCAAAGTATAAATCGGTTAAACCATAATCGGACAATTCCTACTGCCGATTTTGTGATTACTTGTTCTGTCTTTAAATTTAAATCCATTTTTTAAATATTGGTTCTTGATTGAATGGTATCAATATTAAATCCAAGAGCATTAAAATCCTTTTCTTTTGCTTTTAATGCTTCAATTAATTTTGGATTGATATCGTTATCTTCATTCTTAGTTATAAATCCATAGCCCGTTTTGGAAAGCATATTACTCCACCACATCATTTGAGTACTTCTGGTTAAATCTGGGGCAATACTCATATCAGATTCTGGACCTAGTGCCCCCTCGTCTGAAGTTCCAAACCGAAGTCCTAGGCTACAATATAATACTTCCCCAATATCATCATATTGTTTAGAGTTTGACCAAGTATGACCAAAGGAAGAGTGATACATTATAAAAGAACAGGCTTGTTTTAAATTATCAATATCTTCATCTTTTACATCTTTTGGGTTTTTTGTGATTGTGATATGAGACATTGATTTTTTTTCTCCATTGATTATTGGTCTCTCAATACTTTGATCCATTCTTTGAGAGGTCTCATACCAGTCTGATTTATTTGCATCATAATTCCCTTTATTATCTAAAATCATATTCGTAAGGTAATTACAAAGAAAATAAGGACTACTATGCGCAACTAAATCCTCTGAAAAACGGTAGATTTCATGCCAATGTGCAACTATTTTTGTGCGATTTTCCTCGACATAATCATTTACATATGATGTTATAATTTCCCAAAAAAGATTTGCTGTCTTTGCAAAAGTATGCTTTTCACTTATTGGCTGAATTGGTTTCCAGTTTTTCCAATCTTGCGTACCCATATTTTGCAATGCCAATTGTAAAATTCCCTTTTTTGTTAAAGCAGTGGCTTTGGAAATATAACCATTACCTATTAAAATTCGGTCTGCCGTATGATTTACTAAGGATGCCTCTTTTAAATGAGGAAATAACAAATTTGTTAAAGGGTTTAACCTGAGGTTTCTATGCGCAGCTATTGAAAATTGTTCGGCATTATAATGCGTAATACATAAATGATGAACACATTCCGTGTACAGTGCTGAACTCACTCTAGCTAATCTTTTTGCCGCCATCCATTTTTCACCGTCTGTTGGCAGAAATACTCGCTTAGGTCTCTCGTTTAATTCATGTTTATTTAAAGGCCCAGTAAGGGTTATTTCCACAGGTGTAGGAAGTCCATTTGCTTTTAATTTAAACTTAATATCCACATCGGGCATTGCATAATCCTGTGTTTTATCATACGAATTCCAATGATAATGCACCCAGTATTTTTCCGAATCATTTGGATCTTTATCAAAGTCACAGGCAGCCATTCCGTTCATAAAGCGCTCACCAAACCAATCATCTGATCTAGTAATACCTTTCTCTTTTAGCTCCATGCATTGTGTAAGATTTAGAGGGTAATCTTTCTGAATTTTTTTTATATTGATATCACCTTTTATCAGAGCAATTTCAGCTAAATGTTTCAGCTTAATTAATTCTATTGGTATAAATTGTTTTTCCATGGTTTCTAACCTACCCGCGCTATATTCCTCCGGTGCATCCTTGTCATGGTCTTTAATAATAACTCTAGTTATCGGTGAGTTGTAATCGTATTCCCAATAGAAAAGTCGCAGCTTACCTAAGTCCATTTCTAGCCCAATTAAATCTGCTTTTTTTACTCGAGCTGTGTGAAAAAGAATGTACTTATTTAATGGTTTACCGTCCTTATAGATATGATTTCCTGTATGATAAATTTCAACACGCAAACTGGTAATATACCATTTTTGGCAGGCATGAAGATCGAAAGAAATACTAAATTCTCCGTTTTCGTTAGAAATAGCAAAACCAAAACGACGAAAGCTTCCAAGAAGTGTCTTACCCCAAAATTCTAAATGCATATTATGAATGGGAACCACATCATCGTGCGTTTTTTGACCAAAAAGCAATTTTCCTATTATTTCGCTATTTTTTTCAGTGCCATAAATAATAAGTTTACGAGGATATAGCCAATTTTGAAAAGACTTTAGTTTCTTTTTTATTTTCCAATATATTCCTATAAACCATAAACCTATGAAGGCAATTGGATCTCGAGTTACTTTAGACTTATGAAGTTCTATGTGATTAACAGATAATAAACGTGGATGACACGCTTTTCTTTTTGCGTAATTGACATTTTTGGATACAAAACAATTCTTAAAGCGCTCATCATCAATAATTGGAGTTTCTTCTTGATTCATAGTTAGTTGTTATTGGATTTTTGTTTTATGAATATCTTGCTCATGAGATGGTAGATTCGTTTCCTAATCTTTTATTTTCTTTAATTTTATTTTTTAACGAATTGTAACTTTTCTTTAGAGTTTGAATAGGGTCATTTTGTCCAAAAGAATGTAATTTTAATTCTTTCATAATTTTCCTTTTCAGTTTTTTAGGCAATGAATGCCAACGTTTGGTATATTGTTTGGTTGTAAAGTGAGGCTTTAAGTCTGTATGATTTTAGGCCTAGTAGAAATTTTATTAGTTGTTTTGGATTTATCATAATGAAATCTTAATAATTGTTTCTTAAAAATTCATAACTATTTGGTATTTAAATTTTTAAAAAATCTTAACTTTTTAAAGTATTGCTTAGAAATTGTTTAATAGTCTTAAGGTTATAATAAATTTATATTTAAAATTTAATTAAAATAACGTCATAACAAAAAGATAGCCCCCAATTAAAAATAAAACGTCCAACCTGGGAGCTAAGAGACTACTGGCTCATTTTACATGTTTAAATTTCTAATCGGCAATTTTAGAAATTTAAATTATTTTACTTACTCTATTGGCTTTTCAGTTTACGCCACCCACATTTTCAGGATTTCGGTTTAGTTAAAAAATTTAAAATTTGTGTTTTATGACTTATAACGCTATCTAATAGTTTTAATTTACTGATTATAAAGGATTTATATTAATTAAAAATCCTCAACAAAACCTCATTGCTCTACACTAGTAAATTTTCTATTCTATTTTTTTTTGAGCTAAACACAGATTTTTAATGTTCTTTTAAAGGAATCTTCTAGTAATTATGTTTTAAAAAACAACAGAAAATAAATTTTGACGAAACTAGCAGAAAATAAAATAGAAATACACCTCATTAATGAGGTTTTTATACCTCATTAATGAGGTAATTACGACGCATTAATGAAGTTTTTTAAACATTCTTCAAATTTGGCTAGTAAAATTTAAATTAATGAGCGCAAGTTTTTAAAGTAAGGTATTATTGCAATTAATACATGCTTGGATACAGGTTAAAATTTAGTCACTGTGTAAGGTTCTACATCATTAGGAGTTCTTGTTTTATCCAGAAGTAGTCGAATATGATAAGCATAAAGGAATGAAAATATAAAAAGTAAAGAATTATATAGAAGTGCGTTCAGGTATTTTATTAAGGCCATTGGCTTTGCCAATGATTGCTGGTCCTTTAACAATACCATTACTTACAATCAAGAGTATCAGGAATCAAATAATATTTTTATAAATTATTGGAGCAATTTTATAATCTACAATTATAATTTGTTTCGTTTTAAGAAGCTCTTTTTTAATAATGAAAATGTTAGCTGCAGGAGTAATAAATACTTTTTCTAGAATTATTAGGTTTATCTTAATTTTAATTAGAGTTGGGTTTATGGTTTCAGCTATAAAAAGTGTATTCAAAGTTGTTTAACAGTTTTCGTTATGATTGTTTGTTTTGGTAAGGACTAAATTAATAAAAGAAACCAAACCTTTAGAAAATTCCGCAGTAATTTTTCCAAGGGCACATGGACCTCGTAATGAATTATACAAAATGTTAATTGCGGGCTCTAATGTTTTTTAATTTCATTTGTCGATTTTATGATACTCTAGATCAGTATAACATCGTTAAAGTAAAAAGATACCTTAATTTTACGGCGTCTTTTTTCTTTAGATTCGGTATTACTTTAAACTGATATCTCAATGAAATTTGAAATATACTATTTTTCACATTAGAGTTTTCTACAACTGTTTTACTACCATAATCGTATCTTGTTTGCGCAAATAGATTAGAATTGTTATTATATCCAAAACCTAAATTAAGTCTAAATTAAAAAATTGAGGTATCTTTATTTGGCTGACAAGAACTTAAGCATTAAATCACTTATAGCAGCCTGTAATTTATGATTTACTAAAAAGCCATCATTAATGTCATTATTTTTAAGAATTTCAGTTCCACTATTTATCCAAAGATTTTGTTCTGTTGTGTGATGGTCTAAATTATCTAATTCTAACATTAACTTTTCTTTAGATCATTAAGAATCACTTTTTTTAATTGAATGTTACGTCTATTTGTGTTCCAATTATTAATGGAAAGAGCAATTAAAATTCCTACAAAGTCAAGCACGATTTCGCCAAAAGCATATTTAAAATATTTTCCAGTATTTTTTTATCTATAAGGTCGTATTGTTTTTTTCTAAAGAGTTTTATCATTAGTTGGTTATAATGAAGGACAAAAGATTAGTGCAACAAGAGTCGATAATTATAGAGTGCGAAAATTTTGTTAAGTTCCAGGTTTTAAATAAGCCCAAAGTCTTTATTCCTTAATGTTTCAAAAATCTTTTATATTCATTTTCGGCTATCATTTTTTTATTTTAATTGATCATTTATTTTTACCATACGAAGCAGATATAGTTTTATTTAGTTGAGCGCGTATCACAGAGTAATGTGATTCTTTATCAAATATTTGCCACTTCATTTTTTTTTATAATAACCTTTATTCTCGAGAGATGAGCTGCACTTAAGCGTCATCGGCACTATTTCCTCTTCCTGATCTCCAACTGAAATAAAGACTTTAGTTTGTGGTAAATCCCAAATTTTATTTTCAGTGAATTGCGCAACGGCTTGGTTTAATACCTTTTCATTATCCCAACAAAATGAAGGACTACCGATGCCAAAACGAGTAAAATATCCGTCTGAATTTATCAAACAATAAGCGGTAAACAAGCCACCAAGTGAGTGTCCAGTAATACCTCTATCAGCATTGGTTTTGTAATTT
>Ga0209712_10003098_pt1 | contig 13539 bp, 11 predicted proteins | sample ArcOceMetagenome_FD_187443 | JGI IMG/M metagenome (GOLD analysis project Ga0209712, IMG submission 187443) | Marine eukaryotic phytoplankton communities from Arctic Ocean - Arctic Ocean - Greenland ARC118M Metagenome (SPAdes) (version 2) | ecosystem: Environmental > Aquatic > Marine > Oceanic...
TGTAAAATGGATACGTATGCTATGGTAAAGATTTTAGAGGTTTTAAAGCGGGTTTGAATTCTAAGTTTTTAAGATGATTTAGATCCTCAAAAAAGTTTGAATTCTCCTCATCGGAGGTCCTCCAAAAAGCTTGAAATTTTCCTTATTTGTCGTCATCTTCGCCTTCAAGAAATTGTACAATTGTCTCCCAATCAATTATAGAATTTTTGTTTTCAGAAAGGTTGGTATTAACAAAGGCCGCGTTCATGTATTCAAGAATTCTATCATCCTTTTCATCGGAGAAAGGGATAGTAGGTGCTCCTTTTTTAGTGTTGTACTCTTCTTTGAATCGGTCTACAAGACGTTTTTTCTCTTCGGATCTAATCTTAATTGCAACAGCTCTGCTAAGTTCTAGATCTTTCAATAAATCAACATCCTTCTTCACTGCATCAATGAAGGTTTTCTTTTCTTCGTCAGATAAACTCGAAGATAAATAAGCATCAATTTTATTTAAATTTTTATTCTCCGCCATGATACGCTTTTATAATAGTTTTACACTTAGAACGCGCCTGTGTGAGACAGTCGTGATTTGCATTTCTAGCACTGTTGTCAGATGTGAAGTTTAATTCACTTGCAATTTCACTGAATTTCAATCCTGCAATAAACCTGGCCTGAAAAATTTCTTTACATCGTTTACTTATTTTCTCAAACATATCATTTACAAGTTTCTTCATTACTTCTTCTTCAGAAGGTTCAAGCAAGGAATCAGGGATGCTTTCGTCAGGTAAATTTACAAGGGTTTCAGGCTCTAAATCCTGATAACGATCTCTTTCTGTAATTTTAAGTCTTAAATATCGATTAAATTTATGTTGACATACTTTTTTAATGTAAGCTTTTAAGTTCTCAATTTCTTTGTTTCTATTATTTCGAATGTGAAGTATAATATCAGAAATGGTATCTACATAAATTGAAAACTTCACCTCTTCAGGCGCGTCATAAAATTTTTCAATTCCCTGAAATCGTTTGAATAAAATATCCTCAAATTTTTGTTCTCTTCTTCGAATACCATCTATTATAACCTTATCAAGGTATTGAACTTTCATAATTAAATATACAATTTTATTTAAAATCCAAGGCTAGATAATGTTACTATAACATCTTGCCTGTTAAACTTGAATTCCTTTCCATATTTCATTATTGTATTGAGCTCATCAATATCAACTTTACCATCACTTGCAGCGACAATAATTAATTGTCTGATTAACGGAATAAGATCATTCTTTGTTAAGTTCTCTTGTTTAGTTGCCTTAACACTTTTACGTATCAATTCTGACACCATTTTTTTACTGCCATTCAAAGTAACTTGCTTTTCTATATCCATAAGCATCCCTCTATAGTTAAACTTAGATTTGGATGATTTTCTAATGGCTTTTAGTTCTTCTGACGAAATTTCTCCGTCAGATAGAGCAACAGCGACACTCATGTTGAACATTATTTCTTTATTAAGGAAGAAATTATCTTTTATAACTTCAGGGTATACTTTGTATACAATTTCGTCTATAATCGAATTATATTCTTTGACCAGTAGCTGTTTTTTTCTGATGCCTACTTCTTTCCCAAAGTTTTTAACTAGTCCTGTGTCGATAACAGAATTAATTAACTTAATTCGTAATGGCATTAATGGGTGGGTAGATACTTTTTCTTGGTATGCTGCGTCAGCAATCATTTCATACTGATTTAGAGTCATTGAAATCATATCGTCACCAAATACATCATTCAGCCCTGTTGTGAATTTTATAAGTGCCCTGCTAGCAATGGCATGGTTGAAATCTCCCGCGATTAATGAGAAAATATCTGATGTTATTTCTCGACATAATGCCCATTTTAAAAGATCCGCCTTGAAATCTTCAATATATTCTAGATCAAAGTTCTTTTTTAAAAGAATATCGACTGGTATGTGCACATGTCCAAAAACCATATGTGCCAATTCATGAGCAATTACGCTAACCCTCTCATATTCCCCTAAAGAATTGAAAAAATGTTGACTAACGAGTATTATTAGTTCCTCTTTCTTTGATTTTCCTTTAGAATAATTTATTCTCGGTGTACAATGTGCCTGAAATTTTTCTGCTTGAAAAACATAGATTTTGATATTGAAATCAGTTTTAAGATATCTATTTATTTGTCTCGTAATGTTTCGGACAACATAATGCTCATCAACTTGGACAGCATTACTGATTAAATGATAAAATTGGCTTTCTCGCATAAAGAACTCTTTTTTAAGTTCAGGATGTTCTTTCAAAATTTCATTAAATCTTGGTTCTATTCGTTTGAAAAAAATTTTTTCCCTAGAATACTGAAAGTCTTTATAACAAATAAGTTCCATAGTAGTTCAGATGAAGCTGCAATGTACTGATTAATAAAGTGTTTTTTTATTTGACTTTAATTTTTAAAAAAAAAATAGTGCTTTAATCCTGACGTTTTTGAAATTACTGACACTGGTTAAGTAGAAACAAGAAACAAACGCCATGTATATCACAGAACACAATTTCAAAAGAATGATCCGAAAGATAGATCCTACATCATTCGAACTTAATGTTGCGTTGTTTAAGAACGAAGTTTCCTTCTTGACAAAAAAGGAAATTGAACATTTAAAGTTGATAAAGCTAATTTCTGAAACCCCCGGTATTCTGGAGGACTCAGCTTATAAGTTTATAAATCCAAATTCGTCCTATCTGAATGGTACGACCCAGGCTTATCATAAAGACAGAGACTGTGACAGATTAAATTCACCATTTACGGCAATTCCAGTTCCTCAATCTCTTATTGATGAGGGTAGAGAGAATGAAGTAAGAGCATGGTTTAAATTGAATAAATATCTTTTGGACCAAGACAGATTCGATGTATTGGCAATGAAATTTCACTTAAGTTTTGGGATAATTCTAACTACTTCTGTTTTCGAAAATAGTGGATCTATTGAATTGATGAATGATTCAATTAAGGGGCTAGGTCAGAAGATAAAGGATTTACTCGAGAGATCAGAATCTTTTGGTAAAACAGTGGAAGAGAAGAAAATTTTAAGAGCATTTGGCGCTATACATTTCATAACTCAGAAGAAAAATTTCATTTCGACTCATTATGAAACTGATAAAGTGGTTGCGGTGATTAATGAATTCAATAGGGAGATTAGGTACCCATTAATAAAGCTTGTGAGTAAGTACTTTATAATGAAGTATAATTCGAGCCTTAATTATTCAACGCGTGTTCTTGATCAAATGGGATTTGTTCCATGTAGATGTTGTAAAAACTAAGTCTAATTGTTCAATAAAAAAAAAGTAGATAAAATACCTGACGTTTTTAAAAAAAGATACACTAGGTAAGTAGAAACACATTAAAACATAAAATCATGCAAAAAGGAAAAGAGGGCAACAGAAGTCCAAAAGAAGTAAATTTTTTAAAGAATGTAGCAGGAGAAACAATAAGACCGGAAAAGAAGGTAATTGTAGTTGATGTAAAAGATCGTAAGATGAATAAGATTGACGAGTTCCAGTTGACTATGTCTAGACATTCAATTGAGCGGGTAAATGAACGAGATATTTCAAATGAAGCCTTGAGTATAGCGCTTATATATGGTACAGCTTTCTTTAAACAAGGCCTTATATTTTATGTTCTTGGAGAAAAGAATATGCCATACTTGAATGATGAAAAACTGCTAAGAAAATGTAAAAACATTGTAGTAGTTGTGGCAGGAGATTCGGATGAGATTATTACTACTTATAGAAGTAAAAACCCATTCAAACACATTAAAAAGAAAACTAAAAGATTGACGAAATACAATAATGCAGCTTAATAATAAAAATATGCAGCGAAAATTGGGCGATATAATCGCTAGTACATTCTCAGATTATGCTTCTCAGCATACTGATGAGTTGAACAAAATAATTATGGAGTTGGGAATTAGCGATGATGACATGATTTCAATGATGAGTCAGTTTGATAGGTATAAATGGATTGTAAAATTAAATACTCAGGCTAACCCTACAATTGTTGATTATGGAAAGTATGCAATTGAATTGTTTACTGGAATAAAAATACATAATGATAATGTAGAAGAGAATAAAAGAATCATGTTTAAACTGAAGTTTGGAAGGAGAATGGAATCTGACCGAAAGGTTTCAGGTATAAATTAGTCAGTAGTTTATGAAGTTTATTTGAAATAAATAAAAAATAAACCTGACGTTTTAAAATAGAGATACACTAGGTAGATATAAAAACATAACAGACATGCGAGAACTAAAACAGACAACATTGACGGAAAATAAAGAAATTTTTCAGGAGTTAAAAAACCAGATTAAAGGAGCTGAAACACAAATAAAAGTGGCAAGTGCTTGGTTCACAGATCCAGAATTATTTTCATTACTTATAGATAAGCAACAGTCGGGAGTAGAAGTGAAAGTTATTATTTCAGATCAGAAAGACAACTACAAACTACCGTTTGGAGACCTTGTTAATGTTGGAGGTAAAGTTCTCAAAATAAAAAATGTAGGTTATGGTATGATGCATCAGAAGTTCTGCATAATTGATAATAAAACATTGATTCATGGTTCATACAACTGGACAGTGAATGCAAGGAAAAACAATCATGAAAGTGTAATCATCACAAATCATGAAAAAACAGTAGATGATATGAAAGATTTATTTAAAAGACTTGAGCAGGGACAAGCTTCACCAGGAGTTATTAAAAAAGGATTTTTCCAAAGACTTTTCAGAAAGAAAAACACTGATTTAAAGAAAGTGGATGAGCCAGGTTTTACTATTGGAGATAATAAATTCGATAATCTTATTTCAGTAAAAAGTGATAATGATTATAAAAAAGTTCTGGAGAATATGATTGAATCAGAAGTAAACGGCTTTGATAAAGAGCATATGAAAGAGTATGGTTTTGACAGAGGCAGAATGAATAATGGTGATCATGGGGTCATTACAAATAGTCTTGACGCTATGTATTCTAAATTCCTTGATGATTTATCTGTCAGTGAAGACAGACTTTCTTCTATGAAAACAAGAGTAGAAATGGTAAGGCAAAAAGCCTTGTCTAATGCTGAAAAAATAAATCTGAATAATTGCAGTTCAATTGAGAGAATTTATAGTCAGAAATTAAATGAGAGAATTAATGTTCTTGAGAATTTGACGGCATCACTTGAAATGAAGCAGATTGAAATCGAAAAAATAGAAGAGAAGAAAGAAGAAAAGAAAGAACAAATTGAAGGTCTTAATGACAAACTTAATAATTTGAAACGTACTTTTATCCCGTCAAAACCTAAAGCATATGAACTTGTTTTGTTTGGTTTCCTTGGAGTTGGATTATTGACTTACCTATTCCTTTTTTACTCTTCAGCTGGATATATAATGATGCACAGTACTCACGATGCGATTATGGCGGAGTTAAATGGAGTAATGATAAACACGCCTGATGTTTATGATTCTAAAGCTTTAGGTAAGGCATATATAAAAGGATTTGGTTCTATTGCAGTGATTTGTTTATTCTTTCTGATTCCACTTACACTTGCAGTTATTATGATTTATAAAGGCGCTGGCTCAAGGAAAGGAGGCGCTTGGTTTGCGAGCCTTGGAGGAATATTTCTATGTGATGTATTTATTGCCTGTAAGGTTTCGAAGTCAATTTTCGACGTAAAATATCTTATGGGAGATGTAGATGGTGAATGGAAAACATTAGACCTGATTTACGACTCAAATTTCTATCTGGTTTTCATGTTTGGTATGGGTGGATTACTGGCATTTGAATTTGTTGGAAATAAAGTCAAATTTATTCTTGATCAAAAGCATGGTGATAGCGCGAAAAAAGAGTTTGACAATGAATCAGATTATATTCTTTCATCAATTGACCTTAGAAAAACAGATATTAATAATTTGATGGAGGAAATTACAGTGCTGAAATCTGAAATAAGACAACAGAAATCAGATGTTCGAACTGAAGAAAGAGCTGTTGATGTTATTCCTGCAGAGAAAGAAAGAGAGATTAAAATGATTGAAATTGACTCTCAGAGAAAAACTTCAGAAATAGAAGGAAGCTGTGATCTTGTGATAGCAAGACTTGAATCAGGAAGACTTCCTTTCAGTGTGGATAATCTTAAAGAGCGTATTTGTGTGTTCTTTGAAGGCTGGAATGATTATGTGTATAGCCAGTATGCAGATAATGTTGCAAAAGAAAAATCGGAAGAAGCAGCTATTCAAAAAGAAATTTGGATAGCGCAGAAGTCGCAGATAATTAACATTAATAAAGTAGCATAAATAAAAAAGTCAAGAACAGAACGCTTATGAAAAAGATAGCAATAATATTAGCAATGACGGTAGGAGTAACCGCTGCATTAGTTTTACCATCGTCTGTAGCTTCAGAAAGCCCTGAGGTTAAGTCAGATAATAAAGCAAAAATTACTGAACATTTTAATATGATGATAGTTCCTGATCTCTCAAACAGAATTGACACAGAAATGAGGCCTAAACCAGTTTCTGATCAGCGAATAATTCAATCTATCCTTGGCAATATTCAAGATGGATTTCTTAAGAGTCAGGGAAGAAGAACAAATCAAAAAGACAGATTTCAACTTCTGTTTACTAATCAGACCTTGATTACCAAACATAGAATTAATACTGAAGATCTCTTATTAGATTTTTCTCAATTTGATAAGCAAAAACATAGAATTGATTATATAAAAGGAAGAGGGGACAATGGAAGCTTCAATGTTGACTTAAGTAAAATGGACAATGAGGTTGGTGAACTATATAAAAGTGCAAAACAAGACATAGGTGGTGCTGATATCTGGAGTTTCATGAAGAACCTTAACTCTTCAAAAATAAAGGTACCAGGTAGTATTCAGACATCGCGGACAATGGATGGTGAAGAGTATAAAAACGAATACAGAAATATTTTAATTCTTTTGACAGACGGATATATAGAGGCCGGTCGTTATTCAAATAAGAAATTATGTCCATCTCTTAGTCAAAACAGAATGTCACAATTTAGAAAATCATTTATAAGAAACGGAAATGATAGGACGATAGAACAATTCTTTATAGACGAAGGATACGGTATTACACCTATAATGAATCCATTATTAAAAGAGATAGAAATTATTGTAATGGAGCTAGATGATCGTTCAGTTAATCAAAATGGAAATGCAACAGAAGATATCTCTGATATGGATATAATTAAACTATTTTGGTCTGATTGGTTAACTAAATCAGGAGTTAAGAAATATGAATTGTATTCAAAAGCGGCTTCAGAATCAGAGGTGGACAATAATATTAAGGATTTTATTTTTCTGAATTAGAAGTTTTAAAGCGGGTTTGAATTCTAAGTTTTTAAGATGATTTAGATCCTCAAAAAAGCTTGAATTCTCACTAGCGGAGGTCAACTTTTACTGACTTTGCAAAATATTCCATCAAGGTTTAAGACTTGCTCAAACATAAATGTATAGAATTTAACTATTTTCATTTTTGCTAAATAATTTAAACGATGGATCAACTGAATTTATTTGAAGAACCTAAGAATCATAGTAAACCTGTTCAAATTGAGAACGGAGAGTATATATATATCCCTAATTTTTATTCTGGGACTAAAGCAGATGCATACTTAGGTGCCTTGTTGGATGGAATTGAATGGAAGCAAGAGTCGATGAACATGTATGGGAGAACAATTCCTTTTCCAAGATTGACCTCATGGTATGGCGAAAGTGATAAACCCTATTCGTTTTCGGGCATCACATTAAACCCTCATCCCTGGTCAGATGAATTAATAAAAATAAAAAATGACATTGAGCTACTTTCAAATGTGGAATTCAACAGTGTGCTCTTAAATAGGTATAGAGATGGTAATGATTCAATTTCGTGGCATACAGATGCTGAAAAGGAGTTGGGAGAAAACCCTGTAATCGCTTCAGTAAACTTCGGGGCAGAAAGAACATTTCAGTTAAGACATAAAGAAACTAAAGAGCGCATTGACATTGTTTTGAAGCATGGGAGTCTTCTGATTATGCTCGGAGAACTGCAGCATTTTTGGCAGCATCAGGTTCCTAAAACTAAAAAAGTTAAAACTGAACGAATCAACCTAACATTTAGAGTAATAAAATAATTGGATTACAAGAGTAAAATAGCGTCTCTTCAATCCCCTTCATTTGATGAAATTAGGAGAATAGCACTTTCCGAAATTTCTCATTTCACAAAAAAGGAACATACTTACTATCATAACCAATTAAAGAGAGGGACAGCACTAATAGAGACCCATGAGCAACTCTGTGCCTATTTGCGCTCTTTTGGTAAAATGCATAAGGCCAAATTAATTGACAGCATTAAACAACTCCCACAGGATCTATTGAGTCAGCCATTTGAAATAGTTGATTGGGGCTGTGGTCAAGCAATGGGGACTGTTAATCTTTATGACTTCCTAAATGACCAAGGAAAAGGAAGTAACATAAGGAAAGTTACATTGATTGAACCCTCAATTGTAGCCTTAGAAAGAGCAAAAATTCACGTTTCTGCTTATGTTGATGAGCCCGACAATCTTGTCTGCTTGTCAGACTTCTTCGAAAATATTGAAACCAGCCAAATCATTTCGGATAGTGGATTTCCAGTCATACACATCTTTTCAAACATCTTGGATGTTGAAGAGATAGATTTAAAGCATTTATCCCGTTTAATTGACAGCAGTGTAAAAACTGAAAATTTCCTCCTTTGCGTTGGTCCTTTAAACCCAACCAACCAGAGAATAGATGCTTTCTTCAGTTACTTCGACCATAGACTAATAGAAAGTGTTTATCAATTCCAATCCAGTCATTTCGGTCCACGGAATAAATGGACCTATAAATCAAAAGTTTATAGGCTCAGAGTTAATGAACAAGGTCACTTAATTCCTATCGAGTATTATCCTCCAGTTCAATTCCATGCCGCTTACGAGCTCGATGCACTAAAGGCTGCACGAAAAAAACAAGGAATAATTTTCCCAGATTTACAATCTCATTTTGAAGTTGTAGCGCCATTTGATTTAGGTGCAAGTGTTTATGATGATGTACATCCTGTGCTTGCTGTTGCCCATAACCTAATCGTAAGGGGGCTACCAACTAAATCAACAGTATTCATAGAAAAAGCTTTTATGAAAGCCTTTGGCATGGTTAACAAGTCCATTAACTATGGAGAAGTCAGCTATACCTCAGATAGGGAAATCAACATCAGCAGACTTTATGAGTTTTACACTTCAAGTTTAGATAAAACAGCCACTATACCTGAGGACATAGTCACTGAGGCTCAAATCCTACTTACACCAATTGCAATTGCAAGATTCCAAAAGGTACTCGTTGAAGCAATTATAACAGGCCATTTAGACATTAAAAAATCCAATTGGAAAGTTTTAGTGCAAGAAGAAGATGTGCCTTTTGCGGCACTTGCAATTAAAGATTTTGAGCATCTATTTAATAATTTGGTTGCTTTAACCGAAGATTTTCAAGACTATGTACTTCCCGAAATAGACCTGCAAGTCATAGCCTCAAAACAATACCTAAAGTCTCCACTTCAGCCTGATAAAAACATTTACTTAGAATTACCTTCTCATCTAAATAATGAAAATTTTGACCTTGTAGTTACCCAATCTTTACTCAAAACAATCGGGAGTGCTCTAGATGAATTTAGCAAGTACAAGGCCCATAACAATTGTTATTTCAATATTCGAAATTGCAAACGAATAAGGTCTGAAAGAGTGATTTACACATCAAGCATCATCAAGTATAACAACTTGGTAGAGAAATCCACGCAAGGAGTTTTTAAGGAAATTGATTCAGCCAAAGAGCATTTGACATACTTCCTTCAACTCTTATTCAGAAAAGAAGCTTTTAGACCAGGTCAATTACCTATTCTCGATAGGGCCCTTCAAAATCTTCCTGTCATTGGTCTGTTGGCGACAGGAGGAGGTAAGTCATTGACCTATCAAATTGCTGCCCTAATGCAGCCAGGAATCACAATGGTCATTGACCCACTTAAGTCATTGATGAAGGACCAATATGATGGTTTGGTGAGTAGTGGTATAGATTATTGCGCTTTTATAAACTCTACACTAACATCATCAGAGAAAAAAGAAAAAGAGAACCAATTAGAATCATCGCAACTTTTATTCGTTTTCTTATCTCCAGAAAGACTTTCAATCGCCAGTTTTAGAGAGCGTCTCAAGAACATGCATGAGTACAACGTGTATTTTTCATATGGAGTTATTGATGAAGTGCATTGTGTTTCAGAATGGGGTCATGATTTCAGATTTTCTTACCTGCATTTAGGGCGAAACTTATATAATTATGTCAAATCGAAAGCGGGAGTTATATCTCTTTTTGGCCTGACTGCAACGGCCTCATTTGATGTGCTTGCGGATGTTGAAAGAGAGCTCTCTGGTAACGGAGCTTTTAACTTGGATGCAGACGTAATCGTGAGGCACGAGAATACCAATCGTCTTGAATTGCAATACAAGATTGAAAAAGTTCCAGTTGAATTCAGTGAGGACACATTCTATGATAGAAACAACCAAATGCCTTTGCACCTTCCAAAAGCATTAAATATTACCAACCATTGGCCGCAATTTGACTCTAAAGGTGAGTATCTAATAAGTTACATGTCAAAGATTCCAGGTTTTATCAATCAGCTTCAAACAACTGACAGCATTCAACATATCAAGGAGGCCTTCATTGAAAGACAAAATAATGATGAAGGAACCAACGCTGATTTGAAAATCCCAATGCCTGATCATTTCTATAAAAGTAATTCTGAGTACAAACAAGCAGGTATAGTTTTTTGTCCTCACGTTCGAAAAACAGGGTTATCAGTTCAAGTGAATACGAAAAAAATAAAGCAAGAACTTACCACGACAGTAGGGTCATTTTCGGGAGCAGATGACGACAATACTTCAATGAAAAATTTAGAAGATTTTCGTGACAACAAGTTGCCTCTAATGATAGCAACGAAGGCATTCGGAATGGGTATAGACAAACCGAATGTTCGATTCACAGTGAACATGAATTATTCAAGTTCCTTAGAAGCTTTCGTCCAGGAAGCAGGTAGAGCAGGTAGAGATCGAAAAGTTGCTATTGCAAGTATTCTGGTATCCGATTACAAGCTAGCGAAAGTGGACCGTGGTGCTCAGGTTCCATATCCAGCTGCAGTTATCAAGAATAAATGGTTTCATGCCAAAGACTTGGAGCAAATATTAAGAGAGTTTAATCTCAATATTCCAGAAGATAAAATTCTTTATGCATCTCCTGAGAAAGATGTCGTCAAACTGTATTGCCCGAAAGACAATAAAATGTTTGGTTTCAATAAATGCAGTACTGATTGTAACGCATTCGGCACATGTAGCCTGAGAAAGGTAGCTTCTGAAACGAAGGGTTGGAAATCTGAATTGGAATTACTTAAAGAGATAAGCGCCCAAAACTTGCAGATTTCTAAAAAAAACTTCCAGTATTTAAATGCAGATTATCAATCTGTGATGTACTTCTTTAACGAATCCTTCAAAGGAGACCTGGTAGAGAGAAAATACATGAATAAGTTATTGAATACTATTCAGGTTAGACTTTCAAAGGAGGAGTTCGGAGAGTTAGAGTCAGAATCAGGCTTCCTTAAACGATTATATAGTTCTGAAATCGGTGAACGACTGATAGTAAAGGTTCCTTATTGTGATGATGATTATACAGACTTGTCGAAAGCCATTTACAGAATGTGTTGTATTGAGTTAATTGAAGATTTCACTCAAGACTACGCTAAAAACGAGTTTAGAATTGTAACAGTTCGAAAAGATGTTGGAGGGTATTATAAAGGGCTCAGAGATTTCTTGCTGAGATATTATACAGAAGATAGAGCTGAAAATGAGCTTGAAAAGGTACGTAGTATACCCTTGAGAAATGAGGAGGATGCAGAGATAATAAAAGAAATCTATAGGTGCCTCAACTATCTAACTGAATTCGTTTATGATAAAATCTCTGAAAAGAGAAAGCGTGCAATTGATGATATGCGCAACTTCTGTATTGAAGGAATGAACGACCAGGAAGATTGGCTGGATTTAAATGAGAGTCTGAAGGACTTTATCTTCTTCTACTTCAACTCAAAATATGCGAAATCAGATTATGTAGCAGATAATGGAGAACCATTTTCTTTATTAGAGGATACTGAAGGAGGGAAGAAATCATCCGAATTAATATTAAATAAATTCTTGAGGGTCATTGATGATGAAGTGGTAGGAGTTGGAACCCCATTAGATAACGTTAAACACCTTTATGGTGCAGTAAGATTAATTAGCAGGTCTTTAACTGACACAAACCCGGCTTTAGCACTTTTGGAGGGATTCTGTTTGATATATCTTGGATTCAAAAACAATGAAAACCTGAAGACTCAATTTCAAACCAGGTATTCTGAGGGTATGATTGAAATGGCACAGCGAATGGATGACCAAAACTCTTTTTGGGTTCTTTTTGAAGATTATAATAAATTGCTTAAACCATATTTAAAAAGAGAAAAAATAAATGCGATAGTCGAGGAAACAACATTACTTGTTCATGGACGATTGCTCAATGACATAACAATCAAATATTTAGAAGATTATGAGTAGTACTTTAATTCAACAATCATTAATTGACATAGAGCAGAACTTAAAGAAATTGGAGTCAGCACGAAGTCAGGTCGGAACTATGGCAGATAAAAGTGAGCAGTTAATCACTTCAGTGGCATCTGTAATTAAAAGTATTGAAGCAATTAAAAACAGCTTCAGCACTGACGAAAACTACTTTAAAAACAGTGTCCATGAAAGCCTTGAAGAATTTAGCCAATCTTTAAGTAATGGCGCTGAAAGCGCCAACAAAAAGACCATTGACATATCGGAAAAATATAAGGTTGAAATCCAAGAAAGTACTAAGTTCTTCATGGATGAATTAAAATGTTGTACTGAAAATGCAAACGCTAATGCTGTTGAGATAAATACTACACTAAAAAAAGTAATTGAAGGGATTATCAATAAAATCAATGAGTTCCAAGCTAATCTTAGTGATGTACAGAAGTCTATTCTTGATTTTGATTTAGAAAAAAGTTTGGATAAAATCAGAGCGGAGACAGCCAAGACATCGGAATTAATAATGTCAAATCAAACAACAACTAATCGAGAGATTTCAGATTTAAAGTCACGGATTGAAAGTTCAAAGAATCTTAATGAAAAGTCTGCAAAACTGAATCTAACCCTATTAGCAGCAGGGTTCGTTTTGACGATTTTAGTCGTTGTGTTGACCAGGTAGTGTCAAACGAAAAAATCCTTCAATAAAATACTATAGGACTTGTTTTTGATTAACGTTTTTGTCGCATTAATCTTGAACAAGAATTAAATTAACGTCCTCAAAAAAGTTTGAACTTATACCACTTGAATTCATTAAAAAAACCATCCAGTTTGGATGTTTTTTCTCATTTAGATTACTCGAAATTAATTAGATTCGTGCTTTAAACTATTAACCATGAATCCCAATATTT
>Ga0209712_10003099_pt1 | contig 13538 bp, 14 predicted proteins | sample ArcOceMetagenome_FD_187443 | JGI IMG/M metagenome (GOLD analysis project Ga0209712, IMG submission 187443) | Marine eukaryotic phytoplankton communities from Arctic Ocean - Arctic Ocean - Greenland ARC118M Metagenome (SPAdes) (version 2) | ecosystem: Environmental > Aquatic > Marine > Oceanic...
GGTGTAATTATCACCGACACAGTGTCGCAAATGAAGTATTTTGCAAGATTGACTCTGATATATGGTTGCTACTCTGGAAATGGGCATGTCGTAGACATCCTAGAAAAGGAAAACACTGGATTAGGGCTAGATACTTCCACTCTGTTGGTGCGCGTAATTGGACATTCTGCACCGGTGATAAACAAATAGCCTTATTTCGGTTAGCAGCAATGCCGATTGTGCGACATCCAAAGATCAATTCCGATGCAAACCCTTACGATCCGACACATGAAACTTACTTTGAATCTCGGCTTGATGTGTTAATAAATTCTCGCAACAAAGAACGTCTGCATAGATTATTATCACGTCAAAATGGTGAGTGTTTGTATTGCAAAAAGAAAATAACGGCTAAAACTGGTTGGAATATTCACCGCCTAGTGCCTTTATATTTAGGTGGTGATAATAAGACGAGTAATACCGTGGTTGTACACCCTTCTTGCCATAACAGCATTCATAAAAGTAAAAATACTGCTGCGCCATCCTACATGGCGTTATAACGACTTGAGCGGTATGCGGGGAAACTCGCACGTACCGTTCTTAGAGGGCTGGGCTCGAGTAATCGGGTCTGGCTACTCGACAAAAGCACCGCTTTAAATGGCCAAGTGATGCTGAATTACAGCACATGCACCTGAGTGAACAACAGTTGCAGTGGTTATTTTCAGGCTTTGAATTAAACGATATCCGGCTTATAACCGGTGACCATAAGCAGCGATTATCGATCACAAAACAATCTGAATAATGTCATGTAATCAGTGCTTTAATGCGCGATACTATCTGTATGACTACCGATGATTATCAACACCGCATCGCTGAATTAGAGGCGCTTCTTGAAGAAAGAGACGCTAGAATTGCTTATTTGGAAGAGCAGTTCCGCATTGCCCAGAATAAACAGATCGGTAAAAGCACCGAAGGCCACCCTGGTCAGGGCGAACTGTTTAATGAGGTGGAGGAACTGGCTGCTGAGAATGTGTCGGCAGAGCAGGAAACTATCAGCTACACACGCAGTAAACCTAAGCGCAACCCGTTGCCTGAAGACTTGCCGCGTGAAGTTATCATCCATGATATTCCCGATGAAGATAAAGTCTGCGATTGCTGCGCAGGTACATTGCACTGCATCGGCAAAGATAAATCTGAGAAGCTTCAGTTTATCCCTGCTCAGGTGAAGGTGATTGAGCATGTACGTCCGAAGTATGCGTGTCGCTCCTGCGAAAAAGAGGGTATCAGCAACACGCTAAAGCAAGCGCAAGTGCCACACTGTGTTATTCCCAAAGGCTATGCAACAAGCCTGTTAAGTCAGATAATCACCAGCAAATACCAGTATGGTCTGCCGCTCTACCGGCAGGAAGCCATGTTCAAACAACACGGTATCGAAATAAGCCGCAAGACCATGGCGGACTGGATAATCCGTTGTGCTGAGCTATTTAAACCGCTCTACGACTGGCTTCATCAACACCTGATACAACAACCGGTTATCCAGGCGGATGAAACCACGCTGAAGGTTGTCGATTCCGGTAAATCGACGAGCTACATGTGGCTGTATGCTACTGGTGTAGATTCACCGCAAGCGACCATTACCGGTTCAGCGATACATAATATCGTGCTGTACGATTATCACAATAGTCGTGCCGGACAATGTGCGTGGACTTCCTTGGCGGTTATCACGGTTACCTGCAAGTGGATGGCTATCAGGGCTATGAACAAACACAAGCCACCTTAGTGGGCTTCCGAGTAGATGAGGACATTACTGCCCTCACCCCTCACAGACCCGGACGAGCGCAATTAACGCATCCGGTTCTTCATAACAGTTTATTCGCTGCGTAGCTCATTAAACATAACGATGATAGATCCTTGGAATCGCCAATGGGAAGCGTTTAAGCAATAGCGTGAATCGTACCCAAGGAATGTAACTTTTCCTAGAACGGCGACCTAGCCACTTATGCCACAGACGCTCCACTTTATGGTGGAGACGTTTAAGTGATTTTATGTTTCCAGTGATCCCAAAGTAGACAAAGTGTCCCACTAGCCTTCGATTTAACCATTCCCACTGCAAATCCAGCGGTTTATGGCGCATCTTTTGGCACAGCACATTAAATGCCTTTAGTGTTCGAGCGAGCCTATTCTTCGCTGTCTTTTGACAAACAACAAAGTGACCACGTCGAGACCGCCCCCAGTAATGGGTAAAGCCTAGAAAATCAAAATTAACGCACTTACCGCGTTGGATATTCGTTTTTCGATACCGAAATCGAAAATCTACGCGGCGAGTTTTGTCAGGGTGCAGTGTCAGCCCATAACGCGTAAAGCGTTTGGTTAAGACTTGTTGAACACGATAACAATCCTCGTAATGTTCGAACACCATAACAAAATCGTCCGCAAACCGAGTCAAACTTGAACGCCCACGCATGCGAGGTTTAACCGTATTGGCAAACCATTCATCCAATACATAGTGCAAGTATATATTTGCTAGCAAAGGAGAAATAACACCGCCTTGTGGCGTCCCGATTACAGACTTCTTTAGTTTACTCCCATCCATCACACCGGCTTTTAACCATTTGTCTATCATTTTACGAATAACGCCATCCGTCACTCGTTGGTCTAAAAAGTTCCTCAACTGAGTATGTTCAATGGTATCGAAATACTGCTGTATATCCACGTCTAGTACCCACTTCCCCCCGTCATCCATGATGTGATTACGAAGACTTTGTAGCGCTTGGTGCGCAGAGTAGCCCGGTCGAAAACCAAATGAACAGTCATAGAACGTCTGTTCGTATATTGGCTCCAGTAGCATTACAACAGCACGTTGAACAAGCTTGTCTTCAAATGTGGGGATCCCAAGTGGACGCAGCTTGCCATCGCCCTTGGGAATAAACACGCGACGAATAGCAGGCGCTCGATAGCGTCCAGACTTGACTCGTTCAAGCAATGATTGCAGATTTGCATCCAAGTGCTGTTCATAGTCACGTGCTGTTTCACCATCTATGCCAACTGCGCCATCTTTACGTGTGAGCCGATACGCTTCATATAGCCACTCAATATCCAGCTGATGATTGAGTGATGTGAATACTAGTTTCGGTTTCTCTTTAGCCAATTTGGCTATCTGTTGTTGTTTCGTTGACACAATCATCGGTTTCTGAGCACCTTTATGTTTCCCATCAACAGTTAAAAAGTTATGGTGCGCCCTTTCCTCGTTAGGGTCCTCCTGAGCAGAGTTCCCCCAAGTCAACAGTACTATGGCGCACTAAGACTTCCAGCATCTACTACCTAATCACTTATGGATTCGCTTTTAAGCTCCTGAGCGTGCTTCATGTTCGCTCTGTCTGATTAGAAGCCGTTACCAGACAGCCCGGCTTTGTTAATAGCTAAAGCCAAACGCTTATTAATACTCAGGTCAATACTGGATCTCACAGGTTCCTGAGAATTCCATCCTGTACCTTTGCCCCGGCCATAGATCCCGGTCGGACAATACATCTCTTACCATTACGATATGTACTGTACTGACCCCATTCCCAACAAAATGAAGCCTCCAACGTGAACATGATATCGAGACTCAATCCCGCGGCTTTAGCACCTGCTGTCTACGCTTCACGAATAACGTTACCGTTGTCCATGCAAGACTCGCTTCCGGCCAGTGGTTAGCTTTTACCGGGAGGGAGTTGAACCCTCTGGAATTCAACGAATAATTTTGGTTACAGCATAGTTACCTCCTTTATTCTCAGGCTTAGCCTGTCGCAAGCTGGGCCCATGCCAGACGCAAGTTTATGGAGGCGAAAAAAGGCGCGGGCAGTAAGGGCAGTGGCAAAGCAGACTGGGCACTGAACCACATCCAGAAACTCTACCGTGTAGAAACACAGTTAAAAGAAGAAACCGCGGCAAACCGCTATGCGCAACGTCAGGAAAAGAGCCTGCCGCTGCTTAATCAGCTTGAAACCTGGCTGACAAAATCAGCTCAACAGGTGTTACCGAAAACCAAACTGGGTGAGGCAATACAATACTGCCTCAATCAATGGCATAAGTTGGTTCGTTACACACTCGATGGATACCTTACCATCGACAATAACCGTACAGAACGCGTAATCAAACCGTTCGTCATCGGCAGAAATTATGTGCAGTTCCCCGTTATGTGTAGTAACCCACCTTTGCTGTATAGACCCCGCTAACTTGGCACTGCGCTTTAATAATAAATACACATAATAGTGGTTCCTGTAACTCCGCAAGGTAACCACTCATGTTTCAAACATATATAAAATCCAGATCATTTCGACGTGCGGCAGCACGACTACCGCAATCAGAGTTAGCTGAGTTTATTCAGTATTTTCTAGATCACGGATATGCTCACAAGACTATACACTGCTATTTGTGCGCCGTGATCCACTTTGCTGATTGGATGACGAGGCGAGGCATAAGTTGTAGCGATGCAACGGCTCAAGATAAAAATGAATTTATTCAGCAACGTATGATTGTTCCAAGTTCTTCTGGTTTATTCATGCACAATAGAAACTCGTATGCAGCCGCACTTTCTCATTGGCTACGGTATCTAGATAATGATGTTGAGATATTACCAACGAATAATAAAGTTGTGGAGGAATTTGACCGCTATCTACATGAAGTCGCGGGGCTTGCTAGTTCGACTCGTATATATCGTTGCCGTAATACCCGTGAGTTTTTAAACTGGCTTGCTTCGTCAGGTTCAACGCAGATAAATGCAATACAGTTAACGGATTTGTCTGCGTTCGTGCGGCTTCGCGCAACGCAAGTGTCGCTGGTAACTACTGCCGGAATCGCCTGTTCCTTAAACTCATTTATCCGCTTTTTATCAGCGCGTGGATATTGTGAATTTGCGGCAGGTACGCGAGTGCTACGCCCTAAATTGCTTCACCGAACACCAAGCAATAAATCCTTAACAACAGCAGAACTGAGCTCGTTACTCGACTGCATTGATCGCGCTAAGCCTTCTGGTAAAAGAGATTATGCAATCACAAGGTGTTTGATTGACCTAGGCCTGCGCACTAGTGAAGTTGCCAATATTTATTTATCAGATATCGATTGGCGGGCAAGCCAACTTACTTTGAATATTGGTAAAACAAGACGACAACTTGTGTTCCCCATGTGCGAACCTCTTTTAGGCGCATTTATGGATTATGTTTTACATGCAAGACCAGTGACTGCCGCTAAGCACCTGTTTGTTCATCATCGCGCACCGCTTGGACGAAGCATTGAAGCAACAACTGTTCGACAAGTAGTACGCAGAGTATTCCTTAAGGCTGGCTTTACGTCTGAGCAGAGTCAGGTTCACCGGCTTCGTCATGCCATGGCAACACGATTACTGACTAACCAAGTGCCACTTAAAACCATAGCCGATGTGTTGGGCCATCAGTCTATAAACACTACATTACGATATACATATGTGGATAAAACATCGCTTGCTGCCATTGCTATGCCTTGGCCCAATGTGAGTGGGGATAAGGTATGAATTTAATCACATTAGCCAATCGTTATATCACCGAGAGGCGTCAATTAGGTTATAAACTAACATCTGAGGCCCGTTGCATTCTTGATTTTGCGGGTCATTTCCAGGAGAAAGAAGCAAACCATGCATTAACCACCGAACTTATGCTGGAATGGGCAAGTCTCGCCCCTTCAGGCTCGTCCATCGCAATTGCACGCCGCTTTGGAATATTACGCCCGTTCTCACAGTATTTACATCAGCATGGGTTTACCCATTTAGTTTTACCTACGCATTACCTTGGCCCAACACACCGACGATTGCCGCCTTATATTTACAGTGCAGCAGAGATAAAACGGTTAATGACAGCTGCAAGCAATTTGATACCGAAAGGAGGATTGCGACCTCTCACTATTCGAACTCTGATTGGTCTGTTGATTTCTACCGGTATCCGACCCGGCGAAGCAGTGCGACTCCAGTGTAATGAGGTTGATTTGCATGAAAATGTCTTGACCATATCCAACAGTAAAGGCTGGTATCAACGCATAGTACCAATATCAACAAGCACAGCGAGTGAACTGGGTAAATATCGTTTACGACGCATTCAAGCAAACCCTGTAAATAGCACAGGTGCCTTCTTTGAGTTCGATAACCAGCAGGCGTTAAATATCCGCTCCGCTGACCACGCCTTTAAGGTAATACGAGAAGCAACCGGCACTACAAATACACTCAATGGGCGTTTGCCACGATTATATGACTTACGACATACCTTTGTTTGCCAACGCGTACTGGCTTGGTACAAAAATGATGAGGACATAAATACTAAAGTCGCACAACTATCGCGTTATCTCGGGCATAAAAAAGTCAGTGATACTTACTGGTACATTACGGCAATCCCCGAGCTTATGTCGATAGCAGCAGATAAGTTCGCTAAATATAGTAACAAGGGAGGCGTATTATGAAAACACACGCTACTGCAACAACTACCGATTTAGCCAGCGCATTAAAACGTTACTTTTATTCCTTTCTTATCAACCAACGTCGACTAAGCAAGCATACAGTCAGCGCTTATCGAGACACCTTTAAGTTGTTTTTACCTTACATAGCCAGGCAGCAGAAGAAGTGCTTATCGACACTTTGCTTTAATGATATCAATGCAGATATCGTCATATTGTTTTTGCAACACTTAGAAGATGAGCGCAAAAATAAAGTACAAACGCGTAATGCACGTTTAACCGCGATACGTTCATTTTTACGCTTTGCTATTACCGACAAACCCGATTTATTGGCTGATATGCAGCCTGTCTTAGCAATCCCTGAGAAACGACAAGATCGTTTTGCCTTTGATTACCTAACAAAGGATGAAATCAACGTTTTACTCAACGTGCCTGACCGCACTTGTTGGTTTGGGCGTAGAGACTATATTTTATTCTTGATCCTATACAACACCGGAGCAAGAGTATCGGAACTGGTTAAGCTTCAAGTACAAGATGTGGATTTAGTGCGACAACAGGCCATTCACTTTTTTGGTAAAGGCCGTAAAGAGCGCATTGTGCCTATGTGGTCGCGAACAGTAACCGAATTAAAGCAATGGTTAGCAGAGTTACCGCGGAGTCCAACTGCTGTACTGATCCCCAATCGCCATGGCGATGCAATAACTAGATTCGGTGTCAAACAGCGTTTGGATTGCGCAGTTAACAAAGCAAGTCATGCATGTCCTTCGCTGAAAAATAGGCACATATCACCACACTCGATCCGGCACACCACCGCTATGCACTTATTACAATCTGGCGTTGATTTGACGGTGATAGCATTATGGCTTGGACACGCAAAGCTCGAAACAACCCACCAATATATGCAAGCCGACATTGAAATGAAACGAGAGGCACTTGCAAAACTGCCGGCAGTTGGTGCGAATGCCAACTCAACCATTAATGTTAAAAGCGAAGATATACTGGCCTTCTTAGAAAGTCTTTGAATATGTGGACTAGCAATGTCGTAAAGTAACTTTAACTCAGTGCTTTACGGCGTTAACTACACATAACGGGGAACTGCACATAATTTCTGCCGATGACGAACGGTTTAATCGCGCGCTCAGCGCGACTATTGTGATAGTCGTAAAGCACGATATTAGGTATCACTGAATCGGGTATATTACCGTTAAGCGAGTCAGCGCCACTCGCGTACAGCCACATATAGCTGTTGGCTTTTTCAGATTCAACTATTGGGCTCGATTTTGCTCTATCCCATAGTTTTAAGTTAAACATTCATCAATCCACATTGTCCACTTCCCCTAAACTGAGACAGACTTAATTGGAGTTTTCTGCAATGATTAATGTAGGAGACGACTATGAAAAAATCACGCTATACAGAATCTCAAATCATAGGGGTGTTAAAAGAAGTTGATGCAGGTATGGTCGGCTGTTTGTCGAGACCAAGGCACTGCGCAATGTGACGGCGCAAATCGCCCGGCAAATCGACCGACGAGGAAAAGAACCCCTGTTTCTGATACGCCTTCAGGTGAAGCAGTAAAAAGAAGCGCTCCAGGATCTGTCTGGTGCGCCGACGAGCCCAGCGCTGTTCACCGGACGTGGGCGTGTAAACCGCATCAAGCTCCTGTTGCGGGATATCCGTCCGAAACCGTGGATAGGCTGTTCCCTGAATAGCACTCATAACCGGCTCAATCCCATGCTTGCCCGGTGGCCGGGTCCGTGATCAGTGTCTCCACCCAGCAGGCTTTGTCGGACGCAATGCGGTGTGTCTCATCGATCAAGTCGTCCATCATTTCGTCCAGCTGCTCATCCGACGTTGCAGGCACCTCAATGTGGTAGTCTCCATTGTTCTGCTGTTCCATCTCGAACGGTTTCAGGCAGTGGGCTTCGATTACCGTGCGGGCCTGGTGGGGTTTCCGGCTGCGAGGGCGTTGCGGCTCCAGGGTGAGCTGGACGGTTAATGCCCGGTGTCGCGGTTCGGATACGCTCGCCAGGCGTGGCTGGCCGACAGAAGACGCCACTTCGGTTGGGATTTGCATCAGGGCCTGCTCGAACGGCGATTTAGCTTCATGTATCGCAAGGCAGTCTGGGCATCCTGCCAACCGACGTACTCCATAAGCGCTTTGATTTCCCAGCCGGACGCACTGGCCCAGGTGGCAAAACCGCGTCGCAGCGAATGGCTGCTGAACGCTTCCACAGCGTCAATGTCTGCGTCGGCCAGAAGCTGGCGCAGTAGCGGCACGATGCTGTTCGGGTGCAATGAAGTATTGGAAATATTTCCCCAGCGATCAATCGCCCTGAATAGCGCACCGCTGGGCTGGTTCAAAAAGTCCAACCAATCCTGACAGGCCTCCACGGGACAGCACTGCCTCAGAGCTGGCACCTTGTATAGGCGACCTTCGGCCTGACGATCCCCCTTGCTCCTCCGTAAGTACAAGGACATACCGGCAGCGGGGGCCAGCGTGATATCTTCAATGGTTAATCGACAGAGTTCGTCACTGCGAAAGGTTCGCCAGAATCCGAGCAAGACCATGGCCCGGTTGCGTAGCCAGACCCCGAGACGCCTTGAATCGCGCTGCCGGGCCTGCGCGATCTGTCCGGCCAGCCACTGATCCATTTGCTGGAGCTGGGTGATGGCCAGCGGCTTTGCTTGTTTTTGCCGGTAGGGATGCTCTTCGCGAATGCCCTTCAGAACCGTGCGTACTAAAGGAGCTTTCGTCGGATCTGGAAAACCTTGGTCCCGGTGCCAGCGTGCCAGCGCCGCCAGACGCTGCTTCAGAGTGGCGGCAGAAAGCCTTTCGGAATGATAGACCAGATAGCGAGCGACGCTGTCGGCGGTTGCGGGCGAGAAACCGCCCCAGTTCACCTCAAAATGCTCGACTGCGGATCGGTAGCTTCGTCGGGTATTGTCGCGGGTAGCAGCCCGAACGTACCGATCAACCGTCATTGGGTCCACCAGCGTCGTCCGATTTCGGCAATGCTCTTGTCGCTTCTCTTATCCAGCGTTCGGCCGCTTCGCACACGGCCTCATTGTCTGCCTTTGAAACCATCTTTTTGGACGTCTTAGCCATTGCATCGCGCACGGGTTGATCGAGTGGTTCGGCTTGTTTGTGCATTCTTGATCTCCTGGTGCGGCCTTGATCCGGGGCGGTAAATCGAGTCATATCGTACCGAGCTTTGGTTAGTATCGTTATCGAAATGGGTATCACAATGGATAACTCTGGATTATCACATGTCTTTACAGAGGTGCTTTCCAACTATCTTTCTGGTGTATATAGTACGTAATAACATAATACGTACTACAGTACGAAATAAACATGAGGACACGATCATGGCCCGAGGTGGCATCACCCAACCCCTGGTCGAGAACGCCCGTAAACGTCTTCTGGCTCGCAATGTTTACCCCTCCATCGACGCCATACGAGCCGAGATGGGCAACACCGCCTCAAAGACCACCATCAGCAACCACCTGAAAGCGATCGAGGCGCGTGAAAGCACCCGTCTGGACGACGAAGCGCTTCTGAGCAACCACGTAACCGACTTGGTAGGCCAACTGGCTCGGCAATTACGCCAGGACGCGCAGGAGACCATTGAGCAGGCGGGATACCGCCATCAGGCCGAGGTGGTCAGCTTACAGGAAGCCCTGACGGCACAGACCGCTGAGACCAGGCAAAACCAGGCGCAAAATACCGTGTTGGCTCCGGCGCGGGATGATTTACAGGCGCAGATCCATGGGCTGCGTGAGGCGCTCTCGAAACTCGAAGGCGATAACCGCGCACAGGCCCAGCGCATTGAAAGTTTGACTGAGCAGGTTCAGGACAAGCAACGCCAGGTGAACTCACTCGAAGAAAAGCACAAGCATGCTCGGCAGGCGCTGGAGCACTATCGCGGCTCCGTGAAAGAGCAGCGCGAACAGGATCAGCGTCGGCATGAGCAGCAGGTCCAGGAAGAGCAACGCCACCTGCAACAAGCCCTGGCCGTGAAACGCGACGAACAGACCCAGGCCACCCGGGTGTTCACGGAGGTGACTGAAGCTCGAAAGCAGTCGGATCAGTTGATCCAGCAACTGGACGAGCGGGATCGCGAAAATCGTCGTCTGGCCGACAAAACGGTGCGGCTAGAGCAGCAAACAGTAGCGTTACGCCAACGAAAGGCTGCCTTTGAAAAGCAGCAGCGCGTGAACGACCAACTGAAAGCGAAGGTGCAGCAGCTTGAAACCGACCTGAGCGTGAAGAATGAGCTGTTGGATCGCTTGAGCGCTGACAACGATTCCGACGAGACGATCAGAAAGACCCCTTAATGCATTCGAAAAGTCACACGGCCTGTTGACGAAAAGGAGCATATTGCTCTTGACCGCGACACAAAATTAAGATACCCCGTTTCTTGAAATCCTCCTGACTATGCTTTAGAGCCTACTGCAGTTCTATTGTGGTTCAAGTCTCAGGTGTTTCTCATTGGGGGAGCCCGAGTGGTTTGGATGACGGATTTAGGGCGGCGTGTTGCCCTGCTTTTTCATCGTCTAGGGACAAGTTCTTACCAAAACGCATCCATTTAATGAAACATGTATCGTTTTGCAAATTCGTTTGGACAAAAAATCAGCTCTGCCAATTTTTACGAATGTCAACAGGCGCAATGCGGCGGTTTCAGTCAATAAAAACCCCCGTTGAACAAGCGGTTTCTGGTTATCGTCTGCCATGATTATTGCAACCATCCAAAACCAGTGACCTTCTGTGCAACATTGTTCATCCCACTACTGAACATCCTTTGCGGAAACTGCAAGCCCCCAAGGGTAAACGCGGTATTGAGCAGGCACACCGTCGGGTCATCCAGACGAGTATTTTGGGCTGGGCCGGCAGCATCACCCTTGAACGACATCGCTGTACCCCACCGCTGATCCTGCGCCCAGGCACTGAGCAACTCCCTTAAATGCCGGTCATGCAGGGAGATACCATCAGCTTCCCTATGGCATGCCTTGTCATCGAGACAGATCACAAGAACATCCTGCTACCGCAACACCTCCAGACACCGCCCGACTGGACGGTACTCCAACTCACTCATACCGGTATTGAGGATGAGCTCCGTTAACTCCCCGGGTTCTTCTGCCAAAAGCACCCGGAACAGCTGGTGCCGGCTCGATACATCCCGTGAACACACTTCCGGTTCAAAGCCATGGCCTGAGAGCAGTGCCTTTATCCTGCCAGCAGTGCCACCGTCACCTTTAAGCTGAAGGATTTCCGGGGTTTTGTGATCACACCGTGAGCTGATTATTACCACGCTTTTGTAGTGCTTGCCCCAGATCATCCGCGCTGGCCCGGAACAGGCTTGTCCACTGGACTGAATGTTGTCAGCGTCACAGGAGACAAATAACGCCGGAAGTTTTGTCATGTGTCTTCTCCAAATAATCCGGCAATATTGCCGGGGCTTACCGCCCCAGTCTTTTTGCTGACTGCCCGCCGATGCCAAAATGTTGCTTGGGCATCTCGTTGAGAATGACGCGAACACTTTCAACCGGCGCTCCGAGGGAGCGGACAATAGCGTCTGTTACCTCGTGGATCAGCATCTCTTTTTGCTCGTCGGTGCGACCTTCCAGAATGTTGATTTGGGCAACGGGCATAAAACCTCCTTATACGAACCGGGCCGTGACCGTTCCCAGGCCCTGGTAGCGAACGCTGATGTTGTCACCGGGTTCGACGGTGATGGCCGCGGTGATACCCCCGGTCATGATGAAGGTGCCTGCCGGGATGTGTTCGCCCCGCTCCGCCAGCAAGTTCGCCAGCATGGCGACGCTTGAGGCTGGATGACCCAGCACAGCCGCGCCAGCACCCACGTCCACCACTTCGCCGTTCTTCTCGACCACCACACCCAGGGTTTTCAGGTCCACATCCGCCACTTCGGCCATCTGCCCACCAGTGATAAAGCGGGTCGACGAGGCGTTATCGGCGACCACGTTCACCAGGTCAAACTTGAAGTTCTCGTAGCGGGAGTCGATGATCTCCACGGCGGGGATCACGAAGTCCGTTGCTGCCAGTACCTGGCCGATATGGCAGCCAGGTCCTTTAAGCGGTGCCTTGGTAACAAAAGCGATTTCGGCTTCAATCTTCGGGTGGATCAGTTCCTTGGTGTTGACCACACCACCGTCCGGCACACTGAAATAATCCGCCAGAAAGCCGTAGATCGGTGTTTCCACACCCATCTGGGCCATCTTGGCCCAGGAGGTCAGGCCCATTTTCATGCCCACGATCTTGTTGCCCCGTTCTTCCTTGCGGCGGCGGATTTCCCACTGCACGTCGTAGGCGTCCTCGAAGGTCATATCCGGAAAGTCGTTGGTGACCTTGGTGATGTCGTGGGCCTGCAGTTCGGCGTTTTCCACGTGTTCAGCCAGGGCCAGCATTTGTTCGCGACTTAATGTCTTGCTCATGCGTTTTGCTCCTTCTGTGCCGCCAGCAGATCCAGCGCCACATCCACAATCATGTCTTCCTGGCCACCCACCATGCGGCGTTTGCCAAGCTCTACCAGAATGTCCACGGTCTTCAGGCCGTATTTCTGCGCCGCCACTTCGGAGTGGCGCAGGAAGCTCGAGTAGACACCGGCGTAGCCCAGGGCCAGGGTTTCGCGGTCCACTCTGACGGGACGGTCCTGCAGCGGCCGAACGATATCGTCAGCGGCGTCCATCAGGGCGTACACATCGGTACCATGCTCCCAGCCCATCTTGTCGAAGGCGGCGATGCACACTTCCAGCGGCGCGTTGCCCGCACCGGCGCCCATGCCGGCCAGGGAGGCATCAACACGGTCACAGCCTTCTTCTACCGCCACGATGGAGTTGGCCACACCGAGGGCCAGGTTGTGGTGGGCGTGGATGCCGGTTTCGGTTTCCGGCTTGAGCACATCTTTCAGGGCCCGGAAGCGGTCACGGATGTCGTTCATGTTCATGGCACCGCCGGAGTCAACGACATAGAGGCAGGTGGCGCCGTAGTCTTCCATCAGCTTGGCCTGTTCCGCCAACCCTTGTGGGGTCTGCATGTGGCTCATCATCAGGAAGCCCACGGTGTCCATGCCCAGCTTTCTGG
>Ga0209712_10003100_pt1 | contig 13538 bp, 9 predicted proteins | sample ArcOceMetagenome_FD_187443 | JGI IMG/M metagenome (GOLD analysis project Ga0209712, IMG submission 187443) | Marine eukaryotic phytoplankton communities from Arctic Ocean - Arctic Ocean - Greenland ARC118M Metagenome (SPAdes) (version 2) | ecosystem: Environmental > Aquatic > Marine > Oceanic...
GCAAAGCCTGCCAAATTATAAGTAAAAAAAGAAAAAGTGCACCATTCTAGGATGATATTCTAAATTTCTAATTGTTAATGTGAGGTGTCTGTAAAGGTTCACGACTGAGAATATATGTCGTAGGATATGTGCTATTTTAGTTAGTATAAAGTTTTTATAAAGCAATGGCCGTAAAGCAGCTAAGACTCCTCGCCTCATCGATCATGATGAGTGATGAGCGATAGCTAAATCTCTCTTGAAAAATTACAAATCATCATGCTTCATGTCAAATAATCAAACCATAAAATATAAAATACGTCTCGCACAACAGAACACAGAACCAATATAATGACTGATACCAACTCACATCACCCAGATGGCAAACAAACACAAACGAAAAAGGATCAGGACCGGTTGAAGAAACCATTGGCATCACCTGCTAGCGGCACTAAGGATTCCGAAGCTACTATGACTCCAAAACCTTCAGCCACTAGGAGGACAGCACCAGCACCAGCAGCTCCACAAGAAGGTAGTAGGACGAGGAGGAGCACCAGCAGCGATGATCTGGAATTCAACCACCAACCACAGCAGCAGCGGCTGCTACAAATAACCTCCTTCAACGACAAGACTCCACAAGGTAGGACAGGAGTTCGATCTCCAAATCTCTGGCAGGAATCTCTAGTAGCTCGAGAAGCGGAGAACCACCACCAACAACGCCAGCAGCAGCGGCAGCAGCACAGCAGAAGCAGGCTGGTGCAGCAGACGACGGCTCGCAACACCAGCAACAAGAAGAACTCTGCATTGACCAGCAAAACTAAGCAGAATGAAAGTAATAGTACTAGCACCAGTACTAGTAGTGGTACTGGCACTGGTATCACAGCAGCGTATAGTAGTAGTAGCCACAAAGAAGAGACGACGGGGGCGCCACCACCGGAGGCCAGTACTAATAGCATTACAGGCACCGGCATTCATCGTGCAGCCCCTAAGACCAGCGCCAGCAATATCATCACAGGTGATCCAACAAGGACGGAACAAGGAAGAAGCAGCAGTCATCGACGACGACAAGAAGAACTACAACTCGAAACAGAACAAGAAGAGGAAGCCTGCTGTAACAAGAAAGAACTAACAACACAGCATTCTTCGAAGAAACTTGCTGCGTCCCAACAGATCGACGACGACTCAAGTCAGAATAGCAATAAACGGGTTGATCGAATCAAAAGAAGCCGAGCGCTTGCTCGAAAGCGGCGCACGCGTCACCAAGACTTGAATGAAACCATGAAGCAACAAATCAGCAAGCTCACACATGCGAACCAAGAGCTGCACATGAAAAACAAGGACTTGATTCAGGAGCTGGTCGACAACGGGGTCGACACATGGACTATCGCGCAAGTCTGTAAGGCTCGTGTCAACATCAGCCGCCAGGAGGGATACACTAGTACGATGGGCAATATCAGTGTGGTGTTACCTCAGCAACCCTACAGCAATACCAGCGATATACTTGGCAATATCAACCAGCAGTTGTTCATCAGCATGGGTACAAATCGCCATGGAATCTTTCCAGATTTTGGTGGCGGCGGGGCTTCATCTGCACTCCGGCAGCCTTCTCTCCGGGAACTTCCGTTATCATTAGCAGCAATGCTATCACAGCAGTCACAGCAAGCGATACCGGCACCATCGAGAGGAGAAACGCGTGCTTCAAGAACAGCAGTCGCCGACAGTCGCTATGTGAGACCTCCTACAAGGGGATCCAATAACGAGCCCAAAAGAAATGTACAAGACTGAAGTGCTCAACCCAGTCACAAGTCACTAAACACAGAGCTAAAACGTAATAGAGAATGAACTGTTCAATCGATTAGTGATTGCAATCAGCAAATGATATCATTAAAGTTTTCTTTTTGTGCAAGATCACTGTAGAACTTCACTCGTTCGTCGATGGGACTGATTTAGAAATCGATTCTGTCCCTACTATTCCGTACTGCATGCTACGACAATAATATCCAAGAAAGGTTCCAGAATGCATCCATGGAAAAGAAGAATTATTAAGGATTCAGTATTAGATTTAGACCACATTGAAATTAAAAGCTCCACAATGAGCACTTTTATGATGAAAATATAGGATGTGCCCGTGGAACTTCGCTTGCTGAGATCCCGCCTACAAAAGTCCAAAAGAAATTTGATTTTACGTCTGTTCAGCCACATGCTTTTCATTTACTTCTTATCTTAGGTTTGTTGCAATGCTTAGCGACGCCTAGTCGGATCTTTCAAGAACCAGCACCTCAAGCACGATGTAATCCCAACCGGTATTTTACTTATCCACATTATCTCTTGAGCTATTTCATATTGTGGAGTAATGACTTGGGCGCGTTTGAGATATAAATAGCCTAACGATCGTACATTCGTTCCTTCATCCGAAGTAGCGGACGTCACTTTTTATAATTTGTGAAAGGAAAATGCCTTTTTTAATCGGTCATAAATCAAGTCCTATGTAACCTGAGAAACCCGGACCACCAACATATTGAATATATCAGTCAAATAAGTGAATTTGACAGTGGTATGTTTGTAATGGGATTTGATAATGATATGTAAATGATTCAGTCATGTTTTCAACGGATTCTCTGTCGTGTAATTTGTTAGAGGACATTTTTGGCTCCACCCCTTACTCCTTGGGCAAATCCAGCAAAATTTTTGAAAATTTGAACTTTTCCAACACGACCCACCACACATCACAACCAAATCGATGAAATAAATGATGATGATGTGATCTACAACGAGAATACTAATCTAAAACAGAATCTAATCTTGAAATAGCCTAACCCTAAACCTTGAAAAATATGCTAATGAAAGATCCTATCAATGATGTTTATCGATCGATTTTAAAAACACCTTGGTGTTTTGAGGAAGTAAAATTGAAAATTTAAACACTATGCACACCAAAAATGAGGATGCAGAGCACAAGTACGCGATAGAAGTGTTTCGTACTAGTAGAACGCTAGAGATTCACGTATATGCATTTTGTCTATTGTGCTGTACATTAAAGACGCATAATACCTCTTTGTAGCACCAAACAGAAGCCGGAGCTACTAGTACTGACGAGGACCAGAATTTTGGCGCGTGTGCTCTTGCTGCTGTTGCTTGCTGTGCTGATACATGTGTTGGTTCTGATGGGGCCGCCAAAGACGCTGCGGAGGAAGAGCAGGATGGATCAATGCAGTATGATGACCAGATGACGAGGACGGCGGTGACCAAGAAGATGTCCCTCCAACATACCGCTCCTGGCGAGGATCAACAATAATATTTCTCTTAGCAGCAACCCCGTGAGGAGACGATAACAGCAGATGGCAGTGTTGGCGCTGGTCCCTATCCGATGGAACACCGACAAAGGTGCTAGTATTAGCTTTTCGATTGTCACGAGGAAGAATTGTATTGGTCGTCGCGTGATACGCTTCCTGCTGCTGCTCGCTTGCCCAAAAAGCAGTACCATTGGTCACAGCGAGGACAGTGCTGGTGACATTGTTGGGAGTGCTGGTGGCTGACGTGATCCTGGTCATCACAGCTTTCTCATCGACTCCGAGGCTGGTGACGAGCTCCTGAATCGAATGTGCGTGTTTGTTGCGTAGCTCTTGGTTGTTCACGATTTTGAGCTTGTTGATCTGTGCCTTTGTCTTTTCGTTTGAGAGTTGTAGAAGCTCACGCCGCTTTCGAGCGAGGATTCGATTCCTGTCTCTCCGTCGATTCTTCTTTTCACTGTTGCTGGTCGTGCTCGTGCTGGGGTTGACTGAATGCGCACCATCCAGCAGTCGTCCTGTAGCTGCAGCACAGGAGGAGCGCGCTGGCGTCTTCTAGGGCTGACGACCATGGTTATGATGCATGTTGCTGTTCCGTTTAGTACGTGCACCTCCTGCACCACCAGGTCGAGGAGGAGTGCTAGTAGGCCCTACCAGAACTAGCACCAATATGGTGGCTTGAATTAGTGACTAAGCAACTACTGGAGTCTGATCCTGTTTACAGTATCTGCCTTCACTTTCTCTTCGTCGTGGTCGTGGTCGTGGGGGGTCAAGTATTTATTTTGCTTCGCCGACGTGTTAGTGCGTTTTCACTTATTCCCAGCTAGTAGTAACAGTGGAATTCTTCGTTTCTTCGTCAGGTGTTTTTTGCTCGCCTCCTCTTGACGCCTCTATCTTGACATGATGCTTCTCACCTGCGTGTTATTAGAACAGTGAAATTCTTCGATTCGTGACAACCAATTTGAAATTTAGTCAAACACTTTGTTAAAAAGTATGTATTGCCAAGTCTTTTAGGCTCATATCTCGTGACAAAATGTCACAGAAATGTTCACTTTTTAGAATAATGTTACATCTGTCGGCTCTCCCGTTCAATGAATGCCCCATCAAAGTCTAAAGCACACCTATGGAGAACGTACAAATTCAATCATGCCTTTAATGTCCTTGAGATGTATTTTGATGTTCACCGCTTTTCGAATTTAGTCTGTAGCAGCACTATTTCTTCTGATATTTGCATCAACCTCAGGCACCTCATCGGCGTTGATGACTTTGATTTTCGTCTTGATCAAGCCATGGTGCATGAAATAATTCGAACATGCATATCGCCTTGTACGGCATGAAAATCTTCTCATTCGATCCTTTGTCTCAATCCGAAATTTATGTAAATTTGCTCGATGATATTTCTTCTTGATTCGTTCAGCCTCGCACTGATTCTTAAGGATAAAGACGGACGGACTGTTCTCTCCTTTGTTCGTGGAGAGAATTTTCATTCCAGGAGATAGATGAAGTTCCATGGTTCGTCCCCCCACGACGAAGCTTTTGTCGTGAAAAAATTGGCGTCCTCTTTACTTGCCAGAGAGCAACATTCTCGCCAAGTGTTTTTATCTTTTTTGTCATGACCAAGTTGGTCAAGTGCAATACTGTAAGCTCCTCCTAGGAAGTGACATGATTACAGATTCCATGTCTGCCTTTTCCAGGTCAGGGGAATAATTGCACTGACAGTATCTTGAGAGTGCCCCATGACGCAAGTGGAAAATCTTCTTTTGGCGGTGGACTTAAAAGTGCAGGAATGTTGTCCTCCTTATCCGTTTTGGAGTTGTAATATTGTTTTCTGTATCTTCTACTTTACCAGATGTAGAATAGTAGGAAGCATAATTTCTCCTTCCCGTAATTTTTGTCTTCTTTGCTTGATAGATGCCACTCTTGTTGCCTTGTTTCTTACTGCTGGCAGAAAATTCAGAAAAGTCCTTGACACTGCTGCTGACCGCATCTCCTATAGTTGATAATACTTGTTGATCGTGTCTGCAAATGTAGATGGGGTACCAGTACTCATCTTTTGAGACGGAATTCTACAAATGGCCCTGAACTTTCCAGACTCGTGATGGTTTTCTTTCCTTTCTTGCTTGGCATGATGCTGAAGATGTGTATTTCGTGAATAGTTAATTTTGGTAAGGTTTTAGGGTTAGGCTATTTCCTTAGCTGCTACGTGTATTTGACGAAACACACTAAGTAGAAAAGGTAAATGAGTAAAGATCATTTCATATCAAAAGGAATGGTAATGGATATCACTTTGAAGTGTTGAGGGCATTTTTTTGTTTTTTGCACGACACACTGTTAACTGTTGTACTACACGTACAACCTTGTTGGTGCTACGGTACTTACATATTATTGAATGTGTACGAATTATACAAAATCGAAGTATCCGTACTACCAGATATTTTTACCCCAACAGTATCTACATATTTTTACTTATATTTCATGCAGCACATTTCCCAGAATTCACCTATTTACAACATTGCCCAGGGGAGGGGGGCAACAAGTGCACCAGAGGGCTGATCAATTTAAGCATGAAACTCCAAGTTGATGACTCGGGTATTTAGGTTTTTCTATGGGGTATAGAGTAGGTTTATCAGATTAACGTTGATGATTGGTGGAGATTGGAGATCACACCGACCTTGTCCATATTTTTAAAAAGGTCTATGCATTTCAGAAAAGATCTGTGTGCTTTTTCTTAGGAAAAATTGACTGATTCGTCTAACATCTAACTACTCTCTTACTTGAATACTGTACGTGTCGTATGACTTTATCAAATTTTATGTTTATTTCGATTAGTCTGCATAAGGGAATGGGAAACTTGTTCCAGTTCCTCCATCTCCCGGATTTCCATTCATACTCCTCTGTCTCGCCACGTCACGAGCTCTCCTTCCACGGAAAATCCACCGAATGGGAGTTGCTTCAAATCCCTCTAAACTTTCTCTGAATTTTCTGTCCAAGTATCTACGATAACCGTCATTGATCATGGTAGGATTATTGCAAAAGACAACAATTGTGGGTGGCCTAGTACTGACTTGATTGCAATAATAAATCTTTGCTTGTGATCCATTTCTTTTAGAGGGAGGAGGTTGCCAGAGTGTAGCATCGCGAAGTACTTCATTGAGCACTGCAGTGGATATACGTTTTCTGTGCGCGTTGATTGCGTCGTCCACAGCTCCGTAAATCTTTCCTACTCTCTGACCAGTTGCAGCAGATGTAAAGATGATTGGAGCCCAACGGACCTGAGGGAGTTCTCCTCTAAAGTATTTGACGGATTTATCGAAAGTATTTGAATCTTTGTTGGCGACAGCATCCCATTTATTGACAACGAGAACACAGGAACGTCCATCGTCAGCTACCTTTTGAGCAAGGATGCGATCCTGCTCAGTGACACCGGCTGTTGCATCCAATATGAGGAGAACTAATGATCATAAATCGAGAGTAATGTCGGGATGGAGTGAATTGGATGGATGTAAGTTCAAAAGGTTCGTGAACGGGAAAAATAAATGAGCTACATGTCGTATCATACATGATTTCAGAAAGACATTCATTGAAAACTTACCGACATCAGCACGACGGATCGCACGCAAAGCGCGGTTGATCATAAAGAACTCTGGGCCAAACACAATTTTTGACTTTCTTCTGATACCAGCCGTATCAATAAACCTATAAATAGTAGGTAACTCATCACTTCCATCTGGAGGAGGTCTTTCCATGACCGCATCAATAGAATCACGTGTCGTTCCAGCCATATCACTGACAATTGCTCTTGTGGAACCAAAGAGTGCATTCAAGAGAGAGCTCTTACCCACATTGGGTCTGCCAATAATAGCGACGGCAATTTCTTCCTGCGCTTCTTCTTCATCAAAAGCGGCCAATGCATTTTCGTACTCTTGAACAACAGATTCCTCAGTTTTTCCAACGCCGTATTTTCTCATAAAGGCCTCATCATCCGTTTCGCCAGGCAGATTCTTTTTCGTCCTAGATTTCATCCTCTCCTTGACTTCGGCAAGCTTTTTTGCTTTAGTACCGAAACCTTCAATGGCAGTTCCTTTCTTATCGATACTTTCAAACATTTGTTCCAACAACTCTGCAGTTCCAACTCCATGGAAAGCCGAAACGGGAAAAGGTTCGCCAAGTCCAAGTGACCAAAACTCCGCTGCGGAAACAGCACCTGTCTTTTCACTTTCACATTTGTTGACAGCAACGTGTACAGGAATCTCTTTCGTAACCTGCTTCCTCAAAAAGTCAGCAAGTTCCTGATCCATGTTTGTCAATCCGCACAGTCCGTCAACTACGAGAATGACACCGACAGCTTCATCAATGGCAATCATGGCCTGTTCTCTGATTTCTCTTGCAAAGAGAGCATCACTGTCATCAAAGACGAGTCCACCAGTGTCCACCAATTGAAAGTTTTCTCCGAGGAATTCAGCGTTTCTGTAAGTTCTATCTCTGGTAATTCCTGATTCGTCAGCAACGATTGCTCCTCCTGACTGCGTTCCAGCGATTCTATTACAGAGAGCACTTTTTCCAACATTGGGTCTTCCAACGATGGCAATGAGGGGTATTTTTTTGCTGCGCTTGAGACGACGAATGGGTTTCAACGTTCGTGATGGGTCGCTGGTTTCCAAGTCGTCTTCATCTTCCATGTCGAAGTCCATGTCCATCATGTCATCTTCTGTGGAAACTGAGAGCTGGAATGGCATGCGAGCATGGGCCGATACCAATGTCCTTGATGATGAGAGAGAAGCATGATTATGGGAAATAGAAAAGGCTGATGACTGAACGGCCTGGTAAAAGGCAATTAGAATGCAAAACCTCATTTTGACTGAGTGCTCGCTTCGACCTATTCTTTTTTATTCTGTGATATCAGTACCAGGTCTGTACTAACTCTTGTTGGTGCGGTAGATATTATGATTAATACCTTCTCTGCTTGAAAGGAAGTAATTTCACTTGTATACGTTGAAAGTTCAAAGTTCAAAATAAGTGCGTCGATTAGTTGAGGATGAAGAACATCTAAACAAACACAGAAAAGAACATCAAGGTTTGGTTGGTCGCGACCGAAGTTTTTTTCAATGCATCCATCCAAATCCCTGCAGATCCGATACGGATTCGTCTTGATTTACCCATGAATCCGACACGGATGCGCTTAATTTTCACGACTAGCAAAAGTAACAAAAAAATTCAAAAATGAACGGAATTTCCTAAATACTTCTGTTCCCTCCTGCCTGCACCGGAACAAACATCTCGATCAAAGAGAGAAGCTGCACCTGAATGCAGAGGCAGGTAGGTGATGGGCACAAAAAGAAAGGTTTTGGTAGGAAAAACAAAAGAACAACACAGTGGATTCCAACGTGGTCCGCCGGAGTACTAACACAGCCAGAGCATACTTAACAGTAATGTCACGTAAGAACAACCCCAAAAATTGCCATATTGACTGCGATTTCAGAAGGAGAAATTGTGCATCACAATCAACCATAACATTCTATATACCACTGAGTAGAGCATAATAAATGCAATAACGTGGTACCTTCGAATAAAGCGGGGAATGGTTGCTTGGTTAGATATCTTATATCTTAGAGTTTGCACTTTGCACCTCCAACCCAAATGTCGCAAAAACTGATTTTGACATTAAAAACAAATTATATTAGCTTTTTAGACAAGCTCAACCGTCCATAATTTATCGAAACCTTCATTTCATTTTTTATCATAATTCCATCTGTTTTATTCACTTGCGTTTTGACTGCATTGAAGAAATTTGACATGCTAGAAAACACGCTTTCCCTGTCCAGACGTGACTTTTTTAGATCTATCTTTTTCTCTGGACTTCGATTACTATGCCTTCTTCGATTACTCTTTCACAAAAATATCAAGTTCAATTCCAAAGCAATTCCTATACTACCCTCTATAAAAATCGGGATGCACATGGAATGTTGTGCTTCAATCTTGAATTCCTACCGTGATTAATTCGGTTTCACATACGCGTATAGGAATTGACTGGAATAAATAGTTTAGGTGATTTGATCTTGGATTCCTATCGTGATTAATCCATTTCACATATGAATATAGGAATCGACTGGAATAGTAAATAGTTTACTTTGACAACACAATCACATCTCATACGTATAGTATATAATTGAACACTTACAGACATGAACACCAATTCTTCTTGCCAATGCAAATTCTTCAAGAAATGCCTTCGTTGTAAATTAGATCTGTGTGTAAATGTTGTAAGACATGTATCCCAGTAGAAACGTGCCCGCGAGATCATAAAAAGGCAAAATGCACAACATGTTCAGCAAAGCATAAGTTTCACGTTTGCTTACAATGTTGTCATTGTCCGCCAAAGGTACTGAAGTTGTGTTGCCGCAAAGGACATCCTGGTGTTACGATACGCACAGATTTACCAAGTGCTGATACGGAACATCGAAGTATCACCACACCACCAGATGCAGATGATCTTGTGACAAAAAGCTCTGCTTCGTTTGCGAGCCCAAATCCTATCAGGTTGAGATCTAGTACTCGTACTCTCCCCGCCAAACGTCCAGGTAGCACAAAAACGTCAAATAGCGACGAAATGACACCAGTTACAATTGCTCGAGAGGTGGTAACCCAATCGAAATCAATGAGCACCCCTGCTACCCAAACAGTGTGCATTGAAATTTTACATCTCAAAGATGACAGTGCCTATTATGCCCTCACTGGGTTGGAGGTAAAGATGCCAAAGATGGGAGACCCAATGTTTGTATCAAGCTATGAAACCAGTGCTGGACGGCAAGGGAAGACATTTGGAGATTCCATCGCGCACTTTGAAAAACGTGGTGATGCTGAAGCATTGCAAGATGTCAGGAAGCAAGCAGGTTCTAACCAGGACCGAGCAGAGAATCCGTCCTTTCATGCAGATAGTAGGCAAGCTTACAATTATCTCGTTATCAAACATGTCGAGTGGTATGAAGAATTGGCGCAGCGGTCCTTCCCTGCAAACAGCGAGCAACTTCTTTGTGATATTGCTGCAGTATTGCAACAGAAATACAAAAGTGAGTCAAGTGATGTTGAAAGATATGAGGGAAATTGGAGAAAAATAAAAGTGGGGGTCTCTGGAGAGAAGAGGAATGGATGCTGTGATTCAACATGTACTTCCTGATGCTGGATTGATTGCATCTGCTGGTACTGTCAAGCAAGCAAAGATAGATACCGGCACTATTCTTGAAGGGAATTCCCTGCAGAAGATCAAACACACTCGGCAAAAGCTGTGAGCGGACGGGAAGTGGTGCTGTCATGCTTGTATGGTCGTTCCTGCTATGAATGCACTCGGCACACATTATACTTCCCCACCACTACTTTGATTGATATGCGTATGCTGCCAATGCTGACCTGAACTCGACTGTGCCTCTTCTCTACGCTGCTTCAGCTGCATGTCGCTTGACAACTTAACAACCACTTTGTGTAAATCTATCCTTCTTCGTTCTTACGCTACGCCGTACGTGTGTACTGCAGCCCGACGCATGGTTTGAGAAATTTAATTTGGTGGTACACGTCCTAGTGCAATATACTCGCTGCTTGTACTGCACCGAGCAGTCAAAGCATAATTACTAAGGTCTCGCCCGGGACTTAGTGTTTATCGTGACGTATTATGATTGTGTGCGGTATGTTCTTCATCTTTGGTGATCAGGAGCTTCGTAGTATTTGATGAAATTGGCACCAAAACGATGGAGAATGTTGCATTTTCCTCAAACTGTACGACTTGTACAGTGGCTAGATAGTGTCCACCAAGGTGCTCAAACTTCAATAGTAGATAGCTGTGAAGGGTGATGTTATGATAGGTTGATATGGGCCATTGTCAAGAAGTTTTGTCAGGATCTTCGAACAGAGATGGAATGTTACAGTATCCTAAATCTCCAGTCAGATTTTCTATCTGAATCTCAATTAGCCATACACACTGCTGCACTCTTTTTCAAATCGAACATTCGATGTTATTTATAAATGAATCCAATAATGGCTGTGAGAGTGTACCAAAAATAATTGCTCCTCAACGATTATGAAGGTGATGGAAAGGGAAAATTATCTCCTTTCATGCTATTGAAGAGGAATTCCATGATAGAGAATGGATTTGTACGAATGTCAATAGACTGAGAATAGTCCTGATAATCGCGATATCATGATGGAGTCGATGCACGAATAGTATAAAAATGATGCAGAGGTCTTTCATTGACTGCGAATTACGAGCAACAATTTAAGGCACCACCCTTTTTTGAAAAACAATTCAAGGCACCACCCTTTTAGGCACAATGTCCCCTTCGCAAGAAAACTTCCAAAACACAGATTTTTTGAGTGACATTCTACGAAGTTAGCTGTACATATTTTCATCCTGTTTGCACAATTCAAGGCACCCCCCTTTGCTTGTTATTTAGCTTTTCTTCTGTGCTTTCCCGTCAAATATTTTTGTGAAATATTGAAGTGCAAAGACTGATGAGTCGTTCACACACGTATGTTGGCGTCTCCTCGTAGAAATGATGATTTTACGTAGGCCTCTGGTACAGGAGCACGAAAACCTTCTCTTTTTGCTTCAACGGACACTAATTCATTGGTATGATGCTATGTTGGAGCACACCTTTACTCTATTTAGCTACAATTGTGTCTAATTTCGTGAAGTCAATGTCCCAAACGCCACTAAAACTGATTTCTCAATAATGTCGTTGCCGTTAACGGTTGAGAAACCTCCATTTTTCAATCAAAATGTATCTATTTCCATACTAAAGTTAAGGGATTAGCACCCTTTGTACGTGAAATGTGGTATTATCTGAGAGTCCATTCAATGTTAATATTTTGAATTCTTGAGTGCTTGACGGAATGGGTGTGAAATGAAATGAATAAGCTGACTTTCGAATTTAGAAAAACTACTGGTGTGTCAGTAATGGAATTAATGAAATACAAATTTTGAGTGAATGAAATTTGAAATTCGAAATGTTAGATGTATTGAATAAACATATATAGTTTCGGAATGGTCGTGATATTTTTTATTGAGTGCAAATTTGTTTAGATATAGTGCGTATTATTATTGGAGGAGATACTCTTCCGAATGTATGTTATTTGCTCATCGCGCTCACTAACTACTTGACCGGAACGCTGTTTCATATTCAGAAGGATTCATTTGATCTCAATATATTCTCCAGTCCAGTAGATATGAACTTTTTCATTATGAATTCCAGCTATGACTTTTAGCAATTTCATCGTGGTGAATGTTAGTTGTGTGAAAAAAATGAGCTTCAATCTGTGACATAAAGGAAGTAATTGTAAGGCCTTTGACATCCGTTGTGGAAAATACATACCGTGTAACGTAGAAAACTACATAAAATTCCCCTCTCAACATACGTGACAGCCGCACTTTTCTTGGAACTCTTTTGCGACGCAACAAGAGAGTAACAACATCCAACACACCAAATCTCTTGCATAGCCCACCAATACCTTGTCATTATCAATAGGTACATAATAATATTTGTAACCCAATATCTGCATCTTTATCACTCCAACCTGGTCACATTTGCCTTCACTCATTCTTCCCCTTTTGAAACAGATTGAATTAGTATACTACTACTAGTACTTGTGAAATCTCCTTTTATCTCTCCCAGTACTTCACCATCTGCTGAGCCGTTGTAATCATACCTACTGCCTCAATTCCAACTCCTTTTGTCTATAACTCTTTGGGATCTTGGGATATCCTACTCATTAGTAGTGGTTGCAACAACGAATCCATTGTTTTATAAACAGTTCTTTTCTTTCTTTTCTAGTAGTACTACTAGTCCTTCACCTCTCCCTGCTGTAGATCTACTATTCAAATCATTACTTGCAACAGTATTTCCTGCACATTCATTATATAACTCATTGGGATCTTGGGATATCCTACTCATTAGTAGTGGTAGCAACAACAAATCCATTGTTTTATAGGCGAAAAAGAGATGGTAACAAAGAGAAAAATGAAGGGGTTGGTTGAAGGTGCCTGTGAATTCGGTCCAGTGGTTAATCCAGATACCGTGATGAACAAGATCAGAGAATCGGAGGAAGAATATGAACAAAGTTATCAGCGTTATCTAGCTCACAGAGACCTCAGAAAGAATAAACTTGCATCTGAAGTTCAAAGATGGTATATCAAGAAGCCTGTTAAGAGAAGAACTAGCGCGCGTCCACCCAGCATGAGTGCCAAATACCAAGCTAGGATTAAGTCTATTGTGAGCTCTCAAGTCACCC
>Ga0209712_10003101_pt1 | contig 13536 bp, 7 predicted proteins | sample ArcOceMetagenome_FD_187443 | JGI IMG/M metagenome (GOLD analysis project Ga0209712, IMG submission 187443) | Marine eukaryotic phytoplankton communities from Arctic Ocean - Arctic Ocean - Greenland ARC118M Metagenome (SPAdes) (version 2) | ecosystem: Environmental > Aquatic > Marine > Oceanic...
GAAAATGTCTATCTCTACTGAAGGACTGGAAAGAGGTGTTTACTTGATTAAGGTTTATGAAGGAAACGTGATGGTGCCTATTTCTATTCAGAGGTTGGTGGTTAATTGAATTCCTGAAGATTTCATTTTATTCCTTTGTTTGTAACCGTTTTCAATTAAAAAGCTCTTACAAAACCAATGTATGGTAATGCAGGTATATATTCTGAGATTGCGGGTATAACCATCGCTCCAATGTCAAAAGCATTTTTCTTAGAGAGAGTTCTAATGCCATGAATACCAAAATACCCTGCGTCACCAGCCCTGTTAGGAAGCATATAGTTTTCTGAGAGAAGTGAAATACTCTTACTAACTCTATGAGTTCCTGATATCATGATGGCTGGATAATCCGATAGATTACCATCTATTAGTCCATACCCGGCTCCTATAGATAGGTTTGTCTCAGAACCACCTAAGGTAAAAACTCCATAGCCCAAAGTTGCAGTTCCTTCAGCGGCAAAACCAGCCATAATAAATCCACCACCGACATGAATATTTTCCGAGATATCAAAACCTACTTTGGGAGTAAGAAACCAAATCGGGGAACCAACAGCTGTGGAAATGAACTCAAAACCACCACCAATTGAGATGTTTTTTGTTATACCGTAATTGACAAAATTAGTTGTAACCATTACATTTTGATAATACCCTTTGCCTTTTTTTATAGGGATTCCGGAAGGACCGAAAAAGTATCTCGAATCATGTGGATTAGCAAATTCAAATTTGCCCTCATAATCATAGTTTTCTATCGAACTAACGTTTGATGCAATCAAGTTGAGAACTCCATTTTCAGTCTTAATGACAAATGTTTCATTGTCTTTTTTTATAATATGTCCTTTGAATTCATCTCCATTATCCATTTTAATGATGAAAATCTGTTCTTGTTTTAGTGTGTCTGTTTCAGCTTGAGAAAATTTCTCTTCATTAAAGTTGTCTATCGTTCCATTTTCATATCGAACCATTAGCACCTCTGATTTCAGTATTGTAAAAATTGGTCCATTTAGATTGTCGAATTTTTTATACTTCACTTCAGCTTGACCTACTTCTAAAACTTTAGATTGGATATCTTCACCCGTTTTTGTTGTTATAACATCTTGTGAGAAACAAAATGTCAGTGAGAGGATAGTTGTTAGTGTGGTAAGAATGGTTGTTTTCATTTTTGTTTTAATTGGTTAAAACGTATTTGTGTCAAGAAAGTGCCGCATACCCAAATGTGCTGGTTTTACGTTCAAGTTAAATCGACATTGGTTAAACTAGCCCAGAAGATGTAAGTCGGAATTCAATTGTAATCTCAGCTTGGTTTAATTAAGGTGTCTCAAATATAGTTGATGTTCTATTTTTAAGCGGAATAGTTGATAAGATTTTAAGAACGGCATTAAACAGTTGTCTTATCTTTTCTAATAAAATTCAAATTATTCATAGGCGTCCAATAATGTTTAGTTCAACCAAGGATAAGAAAAAAGAGCCGATTTGCACGACACATGCACGACACTTTTGTTTTTGAAGAAAATTTTTATTTTTGATTGAAGCGCTGAATCGCCAATTCACAAAAGGATTGAGCATAAAAAAAGAAGATGCCATAATCCTCTTTACCATTGGGTTAAGTGAGGTGTTTTATGTAGTTCTTTTCGGAGTAAGATAGTTGGTCGTCACGTTGTTCTATACAGCGCTTTAATACTCATTAGTTTTTGCTGTGTTTAAATCGAAAAAAATTCAGATAATGGTGGGGTATTAAATTAGGCTCTAGTACTTTCTGCAACTTCTAAATCTTTTTCTAATGTATAGAAAAGGTACTGTTAGTTACAGTTTATGCCAAACACACCTAAGAATAAGTTGATGTCTTCAGTGGTTACAGCCTCATCATTATTTAAATCGGAGATACAGCTACTTGAGCATCCGTAATCTGCAAGTAGTATTGTTAAATCTACAATGGTTATTAATCCGTCTTGGTCAAAATCGCCATAACAACTACAAGAGACGTATTCACAAGTTCCATTGTCATTAGCGGCAGTAATGTCATAGTTACAAGCGATTGAGTCTGTGCAGCCAGAGAGGGTTGAATCCTCCATGGTAATACTATAACTCTCAGTTGTGCTGCAGCCATAACCATCGTCATAGGTTACGGAATATTGACCTTCATCATTCGAAGAGACTGGTAGAAATTCTAATTCTCTTCCTGTATAGGTTAAATCGTTAGGTCCAGACCATGTGTAGTTATTATTGATTGTTGGAACCACTGAATTATTCTCATTTATTTGAGGTGCAAACCAAACGCTATCAACCCCAGACTCTACTGTGATCTCTGTTTCCAAACTCCATGAATTAGAACCTACTTTTGTTTGGTTTATCATTACAGGATTTGAAGAGGAGTTCCCTAAATAATATTTAATTTTTGCTAATGAATCGTTTGTAATATCTTGATTAACATTAAAAATCAAATCGAAAGTTCCTGTTTGTGGTTTATAGTCTGCCTGCCAGAAATCTTTACCATGCTGTGATTGATCTACTAATTCCCAGCAGTTATTGTAGGCGCGCCATAATTGAGGATTAGTAACATTCGTAACGTTAGAAAAAACAATGGGTATGTAGCCTCTACCACCAGTAATTTCTACTGTAGCTGAATTGTTTAAAGTCTCTACAGTTAATGGATAATCTAAGTCCACTGTGTTAGTCTGTGATTCTGCAATTATTTTATTGCCCAAAGATTCTCTGTGCAGTAAGTCGTGACTATTACCATAAGTAGCTAGAGCATTAGAAAAATTTGTGTTTGGGCCATAATAGTCGCCATCGGCTTTTGGTAAGATGACAAGCTCTACAAGTAATTCAATTTTATCACCTGTTATAAATGAGGTTGTTCCTGGTGGAGGTACTAAACAATAAGAGGTAGGTTTCGTTCCATGACTAGCGGAAAATCCTAGGGAACTAGAACGTTCTCTAAAATAAGGTGTGTTATTAATCACTCCATTAAATGTGCCTTTATAATCTCTTATGATCATACCATTATTAGCATCTATATCAATGCCGGAATTTGCGCCACCATAATTCAAACCATCACCTGCCCATATCCAAGGGTTTTCTCCCACAAGACCAATCTCAGCTGTGGTATAAGCATTAGATCCATTATTTGTAGGTGAAAATTGACCAACCATCCCAGAGTCATTCCCATAAATCAAACTCTGTGTATTGTGAATGTTATATATGTCTCCGCCTAGCTGTATAATGTCAAATCTGTTAAAGCTTGTGTTTTGTAGTGCTTCAATATTTACTTTATAGTAGATGCGTGTATAATCGTCTGATCTATTTAAATAAAAGGTGTAATCTAATTTTATTTTTTTATCCTCTGAAATTGCACCAATTGTAGTTTCAGATAAGTTTGGTGAATACCTATGAAATTTAGTTTTCACTTCACTTTGATAATGTCTTGTGTTGGCCGCATCGTTATAAACACATATATCCATACCGCCAACATTACCTGTCCAATTACACTCTGATGATGTCCCGCCATAATTACCATTAGTTACTAAAAACGGTCTTATGTCCGCAGCATTTGTATTGCCATAAAGATAGTCTGGGGAGTGTGTTATGCTTTCTCCAAAGCTGCCCAGCGAGGCCTCTAGCCATCCTCCTTTTGGAATCCCTGCTCCAACAACGGATAATTGATGGGATGATGCTGTGTAGGTTTCTCCCCATTTTGCACCTGTTCTTTTGTACATGAAATTAAGTGTTGTATTAGCAGGTATTATAAATTCTGTATATTCTCTTATCCAACTTCCAGAATGGAATTGGCTTGTGCCGCTATGCCAGTTTTTTGAAACTTGTATAGGTAATCCAGAGGGATCTCCATTTGCATTACAAATCATTGAATTAAACCCCGTAACATTTACACTAGGAGTCTGCCTTATACTTAATCGAACTCGCTTATCTGAGGATGCGGAATTTTGAAGCGAAAAATCTATAGTTTGAATTTGATCAACTTGATTACAATTGTATTGACCCATCCCGTATCGAGGGATTTCAATATAATGCACTCCTTCATTGGTGTTGTAAGTTACATTGGTTGATAAATTAGAGGAGAAAGGTTGGGTTTGATTTCCTGTAATGGTAATCTCAGATTCTTCTTCATAAGCAGTGGTGTAATTAGTAGATAAATTATTTTTTTCTACATGAAATATTAAGCTTACTTCGTAGGACTCGTTTATTAATAGGTCTTCGGGATTAGTGGTTACAGTTAAAGTGTTCCCTGTTTTATTAATGCTGCCTATGTGCTCGCCGCCCTTAACCACAAAGCCTTTGTTATTTGCTAAACCATACGCATGTAGTGATCCACTATTGTAATAATTAATATATTCTGTAGGGATATCAATCGATAATTGCAATTGACCGTTAGTGATTGTAGCCGTTGGTTTAACATGAAATGTGATTTTAAAACGGTTATGCCAATTGGTGAATTCTACACCAGTAAAATAACTATCCAATTGCGGAGCGTTTGTAAAATTAGTACTAACAAACCGCTTGTTTTGCCATGTGCCGAACTCTGCCATTTGGCTATCTTTATTGCCTATAGAAGTAGGGGTGCTGGCTTTATTGTAAGCAGCGATACCATTCTGAAGAATAGCATAGTTAATATCACCACTATATTGGTTTGTAAATAAATCACTATTTAACTGTGAAAATGCAGTCTCAGAAGTGGCCCCGTTATCCATAACCAATAAACTATTAATGCTTAAATCTGTAAAGTCAATATTTAAGGCGTAGTCGTTAGTTTGATTTGTGAAATGTCTATGTCCAGAAATATTAGATTTTAAACCTTGTTCCCAATAGGTATAGTTGTAAGTATCAGCATAATTTGTATAAGATTGTGTGTTAATATTTTCTATAGTGTTCTGTGATAAAGAGTTAATAGCTATAAAAAAGAACAAAATGAATACTGATAATTTCATTGGTTTATTTACTGAGATTAATAGATGTTCAAAGGTACGTTTTGTTAAAACATTAATTTTAGCTAAGTTTATTTCAGATTGCGTTAGTTGATAATTGAAGTATTTAAAGCATAAAAAAAGGGAAGCGTATGCTTCCCTTAATTTTTGTTGGCGGTCTGGACGAGACTCGAACTCGCGACCACCTGCGTGACAGGCAGGTATTCTAACCAACTGAACTACCAGACCAGTTTTCTTGTACTCTAAGTCTTCTAACCATTTCGATAATTATCGAGAGAACTATAAGACCAAAACTTCTTTATGCTGCTTTTCTCTAAAAGCGGAGCGCAAAGATAATTCCTTTTTTACTTTCAGCAAGTGGTTTACTGAAAAAAAATGAAAAAAGTTTTATTCTTATCTCATTTACCGTTGTGAAGCCTATTATATATAGGAAATGTTATATTTACACTAACCATAGTTTTAGATCAAATGAAATTCATACTTGGCATAATGATGCTTTTTTTACCGCTAATTTTCACAGCGCAGATTAGTCTAAACGAATTATCTGCCAAGGGAGGTGTTGTAAATATGGGGGGAAATGAAGACTGGGTAGAGATTATAAATACCGGTTCTGAGTCTCTCTTTTTAGCAGACTATTATTTGTCAGATAATGCAGATGATCTTCAGAAATGGAATATGCCGGCATATACACTTACTCCAGGTGAGATTCTGCTTGTGTTAGCCTCAGGAAATAATGTGGGCAGTGGATCAGGTGTTTGGCAGTCTTTCGTGCTGGCAGAAAACACATGGAAATATTTACCAGGAACTACAGAGCCTTCTTTAGATTGGAAAACATTAGATTTTAATGATTCTACTTGGGAAGAAGCTGCGGGAGGGTTTGGCTATGCCGATGAAGATGATGGAACAGAGCTAGAAGGATTTCCTTCGGTATATATTAGAAGGACTTTTCAGGTGTCAGACGCTTCGGCAATCTCTGAAATGATTTTACATGCAGATTATGATGATGCTTTTGTGGCCTATTTGAATGGAACAGAAATCGCTCGTTCATCAAACATAGAAGGATTTCCACCAGCGTACGATTCGTATGCCACTATAGACCACGAAGCCAATCTTTACGAAGGAGGTATTCCCGAAATGTATACGCTGAGCCCAGCAGAGATTGATGTTTTAGTTCAAAATGGTGACAATGTATTGGCTATTCAAACACACAATGTTTCAGCTGAAAGTTCTGATATGAGTAGTAATTTCTTTTTGAGTGGCTTACTCGATTCTTTTAATCCATCATATTTACCACTTCCAACTTGGTATCAACCTTTTGTGAATTCTTCATTTTTCGAGACTAATTTTAAGTTAAGCCCAGGTGAAACTGTGTTTGCTACCAGTGTATTTGGAGATATTACAGATTCAGTTACTATACCAGAAGATTTAACCGGTGGACTTTCTTATGGAAGAGAGCCAGATGGAACAGGTCCATGGTGCTATTTTGATGTATCCTCTCCAGCAGTTGCTAATGCCAATAGTTGGTGTTATGCCGGAATAGCCGAAGAACCTACTGTAAGTTTACCCTCAGGATGGTACACCTCAGACCAATTGTTAACTGTAGACGCACAATTTAATGCAGTACGATTCACTTCAAATGGAGATGCTCCTACTTTAGATTCGCCCTTATTTATTGAAGCAGAGGTAGATGAAAATATTTCTTATTCATTCAGGTCATTCTCTCAGCAGAATCTCCTGCCTAGTGTAGTTGTAGATAGAACATACATTTTGGACGAAGATAATTATGAGCTTCCTGTATTCTCTATCCACACCGATGAGGCCCACCTTTGGGATTGGGAAGATGGTATCTATGTATATGGTCCTAATGCAGACTTAGATAATTATCCTTACTTCGGCAGTAATTTCTGGGAGCCATGGTCACGTTTTTCTAGAGTGGAATTTTTTAATGGAAATAAGGAGCTAAAAGCAGAAGAGTATTTAGACCTAGAAATTCACGGAGGATGGAGCAGGGGAGAGAGTCAAAAGTCTTTTCGGTTTGATTTTAAATCTGCTTACACTGGAAATTTGGAAGAGTCTCTGTTTTCTCAAAAACCGTTTATAGAGGACGTAAATAATATTAACCTCAGAGCAGGGGGTCAGCACCTGTGGACAGATAAAATCCAAGATGGTCTTTTTTCAAGAGTAGTAAATGATCTAAATCTAGACAATATGGCTTACGAGCCATGCTTGCTCTATTTAAATGGAGAATTTTGGGGTGTTTATGCTATGCGTGAAAAAATGGATGAGCACTATGCAGAATCCAACCATGACGTGAATTCTAGTGAAGTAGACCTATTAAATTCGTGGGGAGTTTTAGAGGGAACAGACGCTCACTTTATAGAGACCTTTGAAGTCTTAATGCAGGCCAGTTCTAATCTTTCTGAGTTTTATCAAGTGGCTGATAGCAGGTTAGATTTAGAGAATTATATGGATTACTTTATAGCAGAAACCTATCTGCAAAATAAAGATTGGATGGGCATAGAATGGGGCTTAAACAATGTGAAATTATGGAGGCCTCAGACAGAAGGAGGAAAATGGAGGTACATGATGTATGACCTAGATTTTGGGTTTTCTTTTCTATGGGGTTCTGTTGAGGATAATTTTATAGCTAAAGCTAAAAATCCTCCTTATCCATCCATGCATTCTCAGTTGTTTAATAAACTGTTAACCAATAACCAGTTTAAATGTGAGTTCGCTCAGCGTTATGCAGATGTAATAAACACAGTATTTCAGCCATCTTATTTCACCGAAAAAAAGGATGAGATAGTAAGCCAGATGGAAGGCGCTATGACCATTCATGCAGACAGGTGGGCGGAAAACGTACCTGTGGAACAGTGGTATGCAGATGTCAATCAAATAGCAAATTATAACACATCTAGAATTCCTACGGCTAGAGCACATGTAAATGATGAGCTGAGCCTAGGCGGTCAAACCGTAATTACTTTTAATGTACTTCCAGAAGGAGCAGGAACCATTCAAGTAAACACGATAGAGCCAGAATCATTTCCATGGACTGGCGTATATTTCCATGGCTGCCCAGTTCAGATTATAGCCACGCCCAATGAAGGTTTTGTTTTTGATTCTTGGAATGCCAATGGCATAATTACAGAAGGCTCAGGAGAATCTGTCTTACTAGAAAATTTATTCCAAAACGATACATTCACAGCCAACTTCTTCACTGAGGGAGTAGACGTAACAGAAATAGAAACTGTTGTAAATTTAGAGGTGTTTCCTAATCCTACGAATGGATTTACCACCTTAAGTTATGAGTCATCTATAGTAGAAGATGTTCAAATAGCGGTCTATGACATGGCAGGAAAGCAAGTTTTTTATGAGCAAGTGATGAAAGGGAATAGAGAATTAATATTTCCTATAGACTTAACCTTTTATGAAAAGGGAATGTATTTAGTAGAATTGAAGTCTGACTTTAACATAATTTCCACAAGAGTAGCTTTGCAATAGCAGATCAGCACACCATCCAACTCACGACTAAAACTAGCCATAGAATCAGAATTAATCAGAGCATTTTTTTCCTTTTGACTAAGTATTGAAGAAGGATTTGATTGAATCCAGCGTTGATGTCTGCTTCTACGAAATCTATTCCGTACTGTCCGCACTTGAGCTTTAGCTCAGCGGCAAATTCAGTTATACCTTTTACATATTCCTCTCTTACATCTCTTGGGTTAACCTTTACTTCATCACCACTTTCCATATCTACAAAAGTGTAAGGTCTGTTGGCGAAGTCAAAGTCTATCTCCTTAGATTTATCTACGGTGTGAAATAAAATAACCTCGTGTTTGTTGTGTTTTAAATGTTGCAACGCAGAAAACAACTCGTCAGATCTTTCAGAGTTATCTAGCATGTCTGAGAATATAACTACAAGTGAGCGCCTAGGAATACTTTCCGCTATTTCATGGAGAGCTTCCACGGTAAATGTTTTCTTCTGGCTGGGCTTATCCATGTCATTCAGGAGGCCCTCTAGCTCATTGTAAAGAAACTGGTGGTGTGAAGCACTACTCTTAGCTTTCGTTTTTAAAGAAACAGTATCAGAAAAAAGACTCAAACCTACGGCATCTCGCTGCCTTCTGAATAATTCTATCATAGCCGCAGAGGCGTATATAGAAAATTTCAGCTTGTTTAGGTTATCAGAGTCCGCTTTTACGCCAGCAGGGAAATACATACTAGAGCTATGGTCGATCACTAAATGACATCTCAAGTTGGTTTCTTCCTCGTATCGTTTCACGAAAAGTTTTTCGGAACGGGCATAAAGCTTCCAGTCGATATGTCTTGTAGATTCTCCAGTATTGTACAATTTATGTTCGGCAAACTCTACGGAGAATCCATGAAATGGACTCTTATGCATTCCCGTTATGAAACCTTCTACAGCTTGCTTAGCCATGAACTCAAGCTTACTCAGCTGCTGAAATTTCCTTCTATCTATATTTAATGCCATATTCTTTTCGGTAGATGCTAATTTAACGAAACTCAGCTACCAATAGTTGTGAAAAATCATTAATAGCGAACTGTTGTATTCTGAAATTAATTTTGTTCGATGCTTGAAGTTTTTTGCTGATGCCATTGCGTAAAGCGAATTACCAGTATCTAATCTCCACACTGTCTAAATAAATGGCTTAAACTTTTCTAACTTTGACTCATGGAAATAGCCTCACATCTTAAAAACGAATTTGCATTTGAGTTTTAGTGGGCGCCTGTCCAAGTCCTATGTTCGTACTCCTAAGTCAAGGATTTGTCTCTATTCTTGTAGTAATCGGTGGAGAGATTCTAGGTACATTTGTTTTCGAGATGATTAAAAACTATTTGCCTTTTTAGATGGAAGAAACCTTAGTCATAGGGTATGGATTTGCCATTGTTATAGGATTGATAATGGGTCTTTTAGGTGGTGGCGGAAGTATACTCACCGTGCCTGTATTTGTCTATTTATTAGGTTTTGATGAGGTGACTTCTACAGCATATTCACTGTTTGTAATAGGGGTGACTTCTACAGTAGGTGCTGGGAAAAATGTACTCAGAAAAAATGTAGACTTTAAAAGTGCTCTGGCTTTTGGCTTTCCCTCTTTTATCGCTATTTATTTTACCAGAAGGTACCTCATTCCTGAAATCCCAGAAGAAATATTCACTTTAGGCACAGAGGTGTTTACCAGAAAAACAATGATGATGTTATTCTTTTCACTTTTATTAATCGTAGCCGCATTGCCTATGATTAAGAAGAGAAAACTCATATCTTCGGAGGGTTTAGACAAAGTGCTTCCATATACTAAAATGGCTTTTCAAGGAATAGTTATAGGACTTTTAGCAGGTTTAGTAGGCGCAGGAGGAGGTTTTTTAATTCTGCCAGCTTTGGTGTTGCTTTCTAAATTGCCTATAAAAAAAGCGATAGGGACTACATTGTTCATAATAGCGTTTAATTCGCTCATAGGTTTTTCTGGTGATGTGCAGAATATAGAAATTGACTGGGAATTCTTACTCCCATTTACAGCATTTTCTATCTGTGGAATATTGCTTGGAGTATATTTCTCTAAGTTTATAGAAGGACCTAAGTTAAAGCGATTCTTTGGCTTCTTTGTCCTGATAATGGCTGCTTACATTATAGTAAAGGAGTTGATTTTATAATAAAAGTTTAACATGAGTTTGGTTTTGCGTTGCAACGCTTACAGCAGAACTAAATAACTTTGTACAAGAAATAAGAACATGGTAATTCAACAGATATATACAGGATGTTTAGCTCAAGGAGCATATTACATCGAAAGTGAAGGAGAAGTAGCTATCATAGATCCACTAAGAGAAGTACAGCCATACATAGAGATGGCAGAAGAAAAAAGAGCGAAGATTAAATATATTTTCGAAACGCACTTTCATGCAGATTTTGTGAGTGGACATGTCACACTTTCCGAAAAAACTGGAGCATCTATTATTTATGGACCGAATGCCAATCCATCTTTTAAAGCTACTATAGCCACAGATGGACAGGAGTTTAAACTGGGTAACTTAACTATAATAGCGCTTCATACTCCGGGTCACACTATGGAAAGTACTACTTATTTGTTGAGAGATGCAGAAGGTAAAGACACTGCTATTTTCTCAGGAGACACCTTGTTTTTAGGCGATGTAGGAAGACCAGATTTGGCTCAGAAAGCAGCTACTATGACTCAGGAAGATTTAGCAGGAATACTGTTTGATAGCTTGAGAAATAAGATCATGCCGCTAGCAGATGACATTACTGTTTATCCTGCACATGGAGCAGGTTCTGCTTGTGGAAAGAACATGAGCAAAGAAACTGTAGGAAATTTGGGAGACCAAAAGTCTACCAACTACGCGTTGAGAGCAGACATGACTAAAGATGAATTTATAGCAGAGGTTACAGATGGATTGTTGGCTCCTCCAGCCTATTTTCCTTTGAATGTAAAAATGAACAAGGAGGGTTATGTTAGTATAGATGAGGTAATAAAGAAGGGTGATGTGGCACTTTCGGCATCGGCTTTTGAAGCTGCAGCTAATGAGATTGGAGCTGTAGTTCTGGATGTTCGTCACCAAGATAAATTTGTAGTAGAGCATGTTCCTAATTCTATTTTTATAGGAATCGAAGGTGGTTTTGCACCATGGGTAGGGGCGCTTATAAAAGATGTGGAACAGCCAATTCTTCTCATTGTAGAAGATGATGCCATTGAAGAAGCTATTACTAGGCTATCTAGAGTAGGGTTTGATAATATTTTAGGATATTTAGATGGAGGATTGGAAAACTGGAAAAAAGAAGGAAAAGAAGTAGAGAGCTTAGAATCTATTTCAGCAGACCAGTTTGCCGCTCAAGTAGAAAAAGACGGAAGAAAAATATTTGACGTAAGAAAACCAGGAGAATGGGATACTGAACATTTACCAGATGCAGAAAACACATCACTAGGTGAGTTGAATAATCACTTGGCAGAATTCCCTAAAGAAGACAGGTTTTACATACACTGTGCTGGTGGTTACCGTTCAGTAATAGCGGCATCTATCCTTAAGTCAAGAGGCATTCATAATATGATAGACGTAAAAGGAGGATTCGATGCGATAAAGAAAACAGAAATGAAGACGTCTACCTTTGTTTGTCCAAATTCTTAGTCATCTGTCTTTAGCATTTAGATTAGAAGTAGAATCAGCATTAATAATTTATAAAGAATGGAACAATTAAACGCGCAGCAGTGGAAGGAGAAGCTAGATGCTTCATCAGATGGGGTCATCGTAGATGTGAGAACTCCAGTAGAATGGGAGGAGGGGATAATTCCGAATGCAGTTTTAAATAACATACATGAACAACAAGGGTTTATGGATTACGTGGAGTCTTTAGATAAAGACAAGGAGTATTTCATGTACTGCAGAAGTGGCGCTAGAAGCGGTAATGCTTGTGCCTATATGGAGAGCCAAGGATTCACCAAAACTTATAATTTAGCAGGTGGAATTTTAAATTGGCCTTTTGAGAAAGCTTAGAAATGAATATTCATCTTTGATTGTTGCTAAACTGCTGTGATGATCAGGGTGTAAAAAACACCAAGCTATTCCTAATAGCCTCTCTCACTTTGGATTTAGCTCCTTTCTTTCCAGAGGCACACATTGTGGAGAAAATAAGATGGACAATAGGCGGAGCAGATGGAGGACTCTAGACTCTCGACTAATCTGGTATTAGAATCTCGAATTAATAATCCATCATTAACCATTAATAATTAAAAAAGGTAAACTCTTTCACTAATTTTACTCCATCTAATTTCATTTATGAAAGTAACTTTTTTAGGAACAGGAACCAGTCAGGGCGTGCCAGTAATCGCGTGTGACTGTGCTGTATGCCAGTCTGAGAATCCTAAAGATAAAAGACTGCGAGTAAGTGTGCTTATAGAAGTGAATGGACTAAATATACTGATAGACTCTGGGCCTGATTTTAGACAGCAGATGCTCCGAGAAAACGTCCAAAAGTTAGACGCCATTCTTTTCACTCACGAGCATAAAGACCACACCGCGGGATTAGATGATGTCAGAGCCTTCAATTTCAAGTACAAGAAGGATATGGATGTCTATGCACATCCTAGAGTTCAGGAAGCGTTAAAGATGGAGTTCAGTTACATCTTCGCAGAATTTACATACACAGGAGTTCCTAAAGTTCAGCTACATAATATTTCTAAAGAAAGCACCTTCACTCTAGAATCTAAAGTAGAAGTTACTCCTATAGAAGTGCTGCATTATAAGCTTCCAGTGCTTGGTTTTAGAATAGAGAACTTTACATACATAACAGATGCTAAAACCATTTCTCCTGAAGAAAAAGACAAGTTCCGAGGGACAGAAGTGTTAGTTTTAAATGCGCTGCACAGAAAAGACCATATCAGTCATTTTAATTTACAGGAGGCACTGGACTTAATAGCAGAAATTCAGCCTAAGCAGGCTTACCTTACTCATATTTCTCATTTGTTTGATAAGCATGAGGATATTTTAAGAGACTTACCAGAAAATGTTTTTGTAGCGTTTGATGGGTTAAAAATAG
>Ga0209712_10003103_pt1 | contig 13535 bp, 10 predicted proteins | sample ArcOceMetagenome_FD_187443 | JGI IMG/M metagenome (GOLD analysis project Ga0209712, IMG submission 187443) | Marine eukaryotic phytoplankton communities from Arctic Ocean - Arctic Ocean - Greenland ARC118M Metagenome (SPAdes) (version 2) | ecosystem: Environmental > Aquatic > Marine > Oceanic...
CTCTACAAAACGAAACGAAATGCAGTTGTAAGTAGTCCTGGCAAAGGGCACATATTATCTATAAAAATGTGTTCCTGGTTGAGAAATTCGTTGTGCTTTTTATAATAATCTCATTTTCTTGGACACGTATCTTGACATATAATTTTCCTTGAGGTAAGTTGAAAGTATGTACAGAGCATGATCAATCTCGGGACGAATTTCAAACAGCACTTTTCGCATTATGGTCTGTATCTCACGAGCCCTTCCAATTGATCAGGTTTCTTTCCATTTATCAACCATGATCAGTACGAGTAAATACACAGTTGTCACTATTTTCTCGTGTATAGTTTTGTCAATTTCAATTGTTTCAGGATTGACGAGTACCTCGGTTTCTCTCTATTCACAACTAATTCACGGAGACCCAATACCCAGTAACGTACACAGAGCACTTCGGGGAAAGTCGCGAAAGAAGGAACAATCGAGAAATCAAATCTCCGAGTCCAAAAACTCTTCATCTTCAGAAGATGAGATCCTTGAAGAGAGCAACTCTTTCTCGCGTATCATTAATGGTTTCAAATCATTGAATCCTCACAAGTTTTTTGTCCTCTTATTGGAAGATAATAATCCGATTGGTTGCGGAGGTGTCTTGATTCATAGGCGCTATGTGTTGACTGCTGCCCACTGCCTAGCCGATAATAATGTGAATCGAGTTCTTGTCAACGCCTATGCTCCTTGGACAGCTGATAATGGTGGGTATTCGGGCCAACTAAGGAGGGTCACAAATACTTACATACATGAGGGCTACGATGCACAAAGATTCCGACATGATTTTGCTATATTAAAGCTTGTTAAAAGGGTTGACTATGAATTTATTCCAGCCAAACTTCCAAGCGCGGCAAGAATGTATGAGCCAGATGAGACTTTCATCGTGATGGGCTTTGGTAAGGTATCTGATGAGCAGCATTACTCGGAAAGATTGAGAGAGACTTTTGTGAATTATGTACCAAAAGATAGCTGTCCACTGACACGAGTGCAAGGTGAAGAAAGTATGTTGTGCGCACTTGGAAATGGTACCGATAGTTGCCAGGGAGATAGTGGTGGGCCTCTCATATCTGGAACGAAGAACGAGCTTGTCGGGGTTGTTTCATGGTGAGATTATGGGATTCATTTATTTCATTCAAGGACTCGTTGTCTTGTGACTAACTTACTTACAACTCATCGCATAGGGGGAAAGGTTGCGCTACAGAAGGGATTCCTGGCGTCTACGGCAAGGTCCAATCTGTGCTACCCTGGATATACGAAACAATTTGTGCTCCTGGCAAATATGTTGCTACTACTGCCTTCTGCATTCAAGGGATTGCCGACTTGCAATCATATTTGCCCAGTCAAGTAAATGTATTTAATAAGCCTTGTACCTCGATCAGTGGCAAGTTCACCTTGGAAGACAAGAAGAAAAACGAAAAGACCCAAGATATAAGCTGTGATTGGAAGGGTATTCGGGAGTATTGCAGTTCAACAGTCATGGTCGATGGTAAGAATATGCTTCTGGAAGAAGCTTGCCCGAGTGAGTGTTCTGCGTCTTGGTGTGCATAGAATATCTTAACCCATACATGCATGAAACCATAGAGGCTATTGATTTGGAATCAATAACTTTCTTGTTCTTGGAAATTAATTAAAAATTAGCATCTTACATTTCAATAACAGTGTCACGTTATCATGCCACTACGTGGACCGTATTAATTACTATGATGATGTGGCATTTGTAGCCATCATTCTTTGTCCTCGCCTAACAATAGATCGACGTATTAATGCAATTGCCGAGCTCGTAAAAACTGCTGCGCTTGCAATTCCAAACGTTGCAGTGGCACCACATCGCCGATAAATGTCGCCCATGATCAACGGCGACACGATTCTTGCGATTGTATTGATTGCACCATCAATCCCCATGACTAATTCGAATCACAAAAGATTTGAGAACGAAGTAACATGAAATATTGAGTTCAATGTATCAACAATTCAAAAGAACTTACCAGCTCCACGCTGATAAGGAGGGACGCATTGGAGTAACATGGTAGGTACTGTTGGACCATAAAGAGGAACACCAGCAAAATACAATGCAGCTGCACCAAACGTTAATATTTTCATAAATCCAAGACCGACTAATGACGAGGCCGAAGTTGACAGACCGAGCAATCCTACTCCAATAGCAGCTAGGCCCGTTGCACAAGCATTCACGACTCCTGCCTTCTCGATGAGTTTACTCGATAAAGATGTCGCAGAACACAAAAAACTAACTGCTGCAAAAGCTGTGAATGACATGCCTATGGATCTTGCATCGTAACCCATTTGAGTTTGTAAAAGTGCTGGGTAAAACGCGAAAAATGTGGAGTCGGCAATGTGATATAGGAATGAAATGATGCAAACTGTAGCAACTCCCGTCCATAAACTACTTCCAAGTGGACATGAGATGATCTCAAGATCTTGTTTGGCTGCTTCTTCCAATGTCGACGATGGGGAGCTGGAGTTGGATTCCACATCTTTCTCTTTATTCTGTTTCGATAGCGTATTGTTTGTCCTTCCAGGACTCGTCGAAGTATCCCGAACAAACGCCATGACCATCAGAGAAGCAATCAAACTCCCCAGCGCAGATATACCAATAACAAACGCCAAAGCTCCGCCCCTACCATTGACACCCTCCACAATCGCCCCGCCACCCAATGGCCACCCTTGATTCATCCACCGCATCGACGAATCCATACGAGCAGCGTTCTGATTCCAGCATCTAACACTTTCATACAGTACCCCCCCTAGTGCCGGCCCAACCATGTAAGACAGAGTACTAGCTGCATCCCTCCAACCAAGATATTTCGAAACAAGACTATTCCCCTTGGACGACGTGATCTTCGACTTGGATTTAGAATGCTCATCCCCAATATCCGCAAGAAAAGCTTTGGCCACAGGAGCACTCCCCGAAAAAACGCCCGTAAAAACCCTTGTGGCCAAAAATAGCCCCAGGCTCCACTCTCGATATACCGCCATAGCCTGAAGGGACAGCCCCATCCCGCTCCCCAAGAGACTGAACGCCAGTATCTTTTTGCGACCCAGGGAGTCGCTCAATCGCGGCCAGGTGAATTGTCCCAGAAGCATTCCTGCGGGGTAGGCCGATGTGAGAGATCCAAAGGATGCTCCAGTGGGAAGGTTGAAGTGTTGACCTAATGTTGGATTCAACGGGGATGTAAGTGTGAATCCGAGGAGGTTAAGGGTTGTGGCTATAAGAATTGTAAAGATTGTCATTTTGGTGGATTTTGACATGTTTACGTTGTCGTCTTTGTTTGCATTTGTGGTTGAATTCGAGTCATCTTCTTCGTCGTGGTTGGTGTGTGTGTTGATGATGGAGGATCTCAGTTCCATGGATTCATTTCGTGGTTTTGAGCAAGTGCATCCTCCTTGAACATGACGTACAGGTACATAACTACCGGTACCTGTACCTGTAGGTACAGCTACTCGTGGTCGTGGTTGAAGATGGAGATGAGACTGTATTGGATTTGATGACGATTGCAGCTGTGACTTGTGCAAATTGTAGCGGAACGGTACACGTAGATCAGTAGATTTCCATTGCGAGGTTCCCAGAGATTGTAAATTGAAGGAGTATACATGGGATGTGTGGATCAAGATCATGGACAATGCCAACAACATTTTGTGTCCTATTCGATCCTGTATGGATGACATATCGTATCTTCCTCTACTAATCCTAAGGAATCCTTTCTCCCAGTTTGAAGGCTCTAAATAGTGAAGTCTGCCAAGCTCTAGTGGAAGGCACGCATTCAGCACCCTATTATATTATATTCCCTCGATTGCTTGAACTACTGTACGAGTAATAATTCGATTTGCAAGATACTACAGTATGTACTGTGTGTGATGGAACCATGGAACCCTTCTAGAAGTATGCTGTACTTGGCGGTAGTTCATTCATTATTTTTTTGCGGGAGGAGCGTGTGGTTATTTTGTGTTGGCACGCAACAACAGATGTTTTTTTTATACGTTATTCAAACTACCTACTTGTCATGTGATAAGAAAGATCTTCTCAAAAATGATGGGCTTGAATTGAACAACCAACGTCAGTCATTCACCAAGCGATGATGCAAGGCGCGCACCTCACATTTTGATCGGTCTTTGGTACAACATCCTTCCTCTTTGCACCCAACACCCAACTTCAACCTTCAACAATGAAAACAAAACATATTTGCAGTGAACTAACTATCCTTGAGCTAGTAGCACCGCAAAGACAATAGTTCATTAGACAACATGAGTGAAGAAGCTTCCCCCGACGTACCCTATTACCTGATGCCAGTAGCTGCCCTTTGCGGCACCTACGCTTTCATTGCTGGAATCAAGGCTGTGTACCAAGTCTACAAAGTATCCACCTACAATGCAGACAAGACGCCCACCGTCATTCCCCCATCACCTCTCAAGTCCAAGCAGTTTTTTACCCTCTTTCTCACTGTGGTCGTATCGGCCGTAGCGTACGGGTACATTTGTGCACAAGTTAACAACTCTCTCGCATCCGCACAAGTATTTGATCCCTTTGAGATCCTCGACATTCGATCCTCCGACGACCTCACTGTGATTAAGTCAGCATACCGCTCCCTATCCAAGATACACCATCCTGACAAGGGCGGAGACACTGCCACATTTCAAAGAATCAACCTTGCATACAAGGCTCTGTCCGATGATACTGCCAGGGACAACTGGGAAAAGCACGGACATCCTGATGGTCCCCAGACCCAAACCTTCAGTTTCGCTCTGCCAGATTGGCTCTTGCACCCCGAGGGCAACATCGCACTCGCCCTTGTCGTAATGTACCTCGCCATGTTTGTAGGAATCATTGTCTACGTGTTTAAATTCGTCACCAAGGCTGAAGAAGATATTAAAAATAGACAATGGGATAATTCTGTCGCCAAGGGTGATCTTTCATATCTGGCCACGCATCTCAGGCCCGATTCGACTCATTTGGACATTTTGTTTTACATTGCAACCGCTCCAGAGAGTTTGGAGATTACAGAGCAGGCCATGAAGAAGGCGGACGAACTAAAGGCTGCCCGAATGGAGCATTTGAACCCTACTAAAAAGAAGAAAGAGGAGGATGCCTTTGATTTCGATACGGATGAGGGTTGGGCAGATGATGGAGATGATGATGATGCAGTCAAGGCTGCCAAAGCCAAGAAGGAAGAAAAGGAAAAATTGGCGAAGCAGGTTGCCATGGCGTCTGGAAAGGATGAGATTGCGAAGAACATCAAGATTGAGGGATTGGATGATGGTGTCCTTGGACAGGCTTGGGTGGAGAGGACTCTGGAGGGAATTGGGCAATGGCCTCCCAAATTTGACGATTCCTGTAAAGTGAAGGATATGACTTTTGCACAGGGGAAGAAGACTGTTTCTGTGTTGGAGCACAGGGCCGCAAGGAGGAATTTATGTATGACGCTTGGAAGATTGAATGCTCTCAAGTTGAACACTCACCCTGGATTGCGTAAGTTCTTTTTGCTTTATTCTGTTTATCTTTGCAGTTCGGATCCTTTTGGAAAATGCGTGTTAATAACGATTATCTCTCTCGTCGTCGTCACGGTAACACCCAAATATTATGCAATTTGATGCAAAACTAATGCCAATATAGTTGAAGCAGGAAAAAAGAGTCTTATTGACCCCACCTACTTCAAAGGAACCATGGAATATAGGCAACGCACTGGGCTTCTTCTCGAAGCAGCTCTTCGCGTTGCCGGATCAGTCCGCTCTTACCGTCTTTACAAGACCATTGTTGAATGTGTATCCATGTTCAAGATCGGTACAAATGATGCCACAAGTCCAGAGATTATCCTTTGGTTCAAAGATATTATGCAAAGGACATATGGCGGACCCATTGGTGTTCCACGCATTATAGTTTCTAGTATTGATATTGAGACCCCTGGTGAGGATGAGATTGCTACCGAAGATTCGTGCAAACTTCAGATTACTGTCAACAGACCCCATGCAGAGAATTTTACAAAGCAAAAGATTGCCATGGCAGCGAAACAGGGCATCCCCCCTCAGATAGCATTGCAGACATTTAGGGAAGGATGGTGGATTCTTGTTCGTTGCAAGAAGCTTGATGGGGACGCTGAGGTGAATAATGAACATTTGCAGAAGAATCCGGTATTGGCAGCTTTGGACAATGGGGCGAAGAAACAATTCGCATCTGAGGTAGAAGAGAATCGTCTTTTGAACGCTTGGCCATTCATTGTCTCAAATATTGCACAAAAAGAAGGAAAGGTTAATGTTTCCTTCCAGGCACCGACGATGCCTGGAAAGTATCAGTTTATGGTTGATATCAAGAGTCAGGAGTTTTTGGGATGTGATCAAGTGTTCAAGCTTGAGAAAGTTGTTGTCGATAAGGATTTGATTGAGCGTAAGGAAGCAGAGGAGAATGCTGAAGACGAAAATGAGGACGAAGGCGATGATTCTGACGATGAAGAGCCCAAGAAATCAAAGTAAAATAAATATTTTCAAAATACATCATAAATTGAATCATCGGTCGGAGGGAACTGCTGCTTTGTTATGGTCTATGGTAAGAGATTTAAAGCCCGCCGCTACTGCCTGATCATGTAGCACAAGTACCCTCACGCAGTGGTTCCTACGAATTCTCCAACTTTGTTTCCAAAAGAGGCTTTCCGCAAGAGTACCGACCCTCAAGGTTTTCAAGATGAGTATTCATTCATTCAGCGTACTGTAGTACATAGCTTTTGGTAAAAGATCGAAGTTTCCCGAGAGGGGTCAACAACCGCAAGAAGCTCACCGCAGCCGCATCTCACGAAAACTTCAGCCGCACCTTAAACGGATACGATTTCTGTACGAATTAACTAATTCTGTATGATTTGTTAGCTATTTTACCTTGCTAAAATAACCCTGCCGTATTAGAGTAAACTATCAATGGACACCCCAACCTGCCAGGAATCAAAAGATCTTCGGCCCCCCGGGCGAAACCCCTGGTCTTGGGGGTCCCCTCCCCGTCTTCATATCTCTGGAGTTGGGTGCGGTGGCTGAGTCCTGCCCCTGCCCTAAGACAGGGAGGAGGGGAAAGGGGTCGTCTCTTGGTATCAATAACGATGTTTAAAAAGATGTGCCGTTGTATCGGATAAAAATTACAATCCCACCTAAAAAAAACATATCCTGGCTATTTTTTTCAGTGCGGCTGTGGTGAGCTAATGTGCGGCTGTGGTGATCCCCTTGCGTACTCATCAGTGTATAAATACCTTCTAATCCTACACGGTTACTACTGGGTTCATTCATTTCATTTCATCAAACGAACCCAAATTTTAGTATGGCACCTTCACCGTCCGTGCTAGCTTGGAGTTCGCAGTGAAGAACAGACAGATTGATGATTCAAGATGACGTAAGCAATTACGAGAATGTATGAATGAGAACTACCGTATCATACACACACCCTCGTCGTCGTTGCGTTGGATACAAGATATACCTACCGTACCGCGGTACCAACCCAAAGACAAAAGCAACGACCAATTTGAACTTACCACAATTTTGATTGAAAAGGAAAATCACAATGAATTCTGCAAGCGTAAACACTCTGGTCAGGACCTGTAGGTCTTTCCCCTCAGTCACAAAGCGTACTTTGGCATCTGCGTCCAGCGAAAGTCTTGTAAAAACAGCTCTTTACGACATGCACCTCGAACTTGGGGGTGATATGGTTCCTTTCGCTGGATATGAGCTCCCTGTTTTGTACAAGAACGACAATGGTGGTGTGATGAATGAACATCTTTGGTGCCGTGAAGAGGGAAAGGCATCGATGTTCGATGTGTCTCATATGGGGCAAATTCGTTGGCATGGAAAAGACAGGGCAGAGTTTCTTGAAAAAATTGTTGTTGGTGACATCAAAGGACTTGCACCTGGTTCTGGACGTCTCTCCCTCGTTACCAATGCTAATGGCGGAATTATTGATGATACAGTCATCACAAATGCTGGAGACTTCATATACATGGTTGTAAACGGAGCTACCAAGTTTGGAGATATGAAACATTTCAAAGAACAAATGGAAGCTTTTGATGGCGATGTAAGCATGGAATATCTCGAGGATTCAATGCAGCTCCTCGCAATTCAGGGTCAGGGTGCTGCTGACGCCGTTGCAAAGGTCCTGCCAGATGATTTTGATCTCACAAAGATGGGATTCATGACGGGTGTCGATACCACTTTAGACGGGGTGGATGGTTGTCGTATTACAAGATGCGGTTACACGGGAGAGGATGGTTTTGAGATTGCCATTCCCGCTGCCTCCACCGTGTCTATTGCATCGAAGATTTTGGAAGACCCAACTGTAAATCCTACTGGGCTTGGTGCGCGTGATTCACTTCGTCTTGAGGCTGGACTTTGTCTCTATGGAAATGATCTGGATCACACCACCACTCCTACCGAGGGAACTCTTGGGTGGACTATGGGAGGGCCCAAATCCCGTCGTCGTGTAGAAGGAGGGTTCCTTGGAGCTGAAAAAATTCTTACTCCTGAAGGCAAATTCAAGAAGTCGGTTCGCAAGAGAGTTGGTATCGTGGGAATGAAGGCACCTGCACGTGCGCACACCGAAATCTATAACGCGAGCGGTGACAAGGTTATTGGAGAGATTACCTCTGGAACTTACAGTCCTTGTTTGAAGAAACCTATTGCCATGGGATATGTTGAAACTGGAATGCACAAGAATGGCACAGATATCATGTTGAAGATTCGCAACAAAATGCAAAAGGCAACTGTGACGAAAATGCCCTTTGTCGAGTCGCGCTATTATAGAGGTCCAAACTAAGAGAGAAATGTCCAACATACTCGTAGCTTACCTCTGGTGATTGTATTTCTTTCAATACAAAGATTAATAAAATGACATACGTGTACGTGTAACTTCTTTACATGAATCTTTTCTTTGTGCCCACTAAAAGGAGAGTCATGACAAACAATTTTGATGCATAACAGCAGTATCATTTAGCATGAATTTCTTCATCAACCACTACTTGAGGAGCTGAAGTGATAGGGAGTATATTTAGCATAGGGGCCGTCGTGCCTGAAATTTCAAAAATACAATCTTCTACCCTCCTAAACCCTACCGGTACATTGTAAAAAACAGACCCTATCCTTTAACCTGCTGGAATGACGCTCCTTTTTGAAATGTGGCTAGTGGTGCTAGCGCACCGCTCTTCTTAGCAAGTCTTCTGCTTTGTGTTGGGTGACGGTATTAACTCTTAATAATTTTATAGGTTCGAATGTGAACAGACAGCGGGGCCTTCAAGTCTGTTATTAATACTTCCAAAATTTTCAAAAGGAGACACGTCAGGTACGTATAGCACAACAAACGATTTACGTTTCTGTCTTTTCTGCTAGCAAGTGAATGACAACACGTTTCTTTTAGATCAGATTCATGCAACCATGAAAGTGCATCTTGACGACAAGATGGGAACATCAAATGATCCAGTCCGAGAAAGACGTCCTCTACCTCTAGGTTTGGCGCCAATATCTTGCATAAAACATAGCTGGTGCACTGGTGTTTGTTTGTAATTAAGATCTTTGGCACACGTATTTGAGAAATCTCCCAGAGTCTTTTCCCTTTCCGAGCTGACGCTTCTTTGCACTCACGAAGAACCGAAAAATTCTTGCGTTACCATATTATTGTTAATTCCAAACTTTCGCAAGACACTGCCACTGTCCAACGTATGTGTACCTGGCGAGTCTCTTGAGCTGAATATAAAAAGGTTCGAGAGAGAAAGGATATCCATAATTCAAAGCTGGAAATAGCCGACCTCATTTAGCGAGATAAAAGAACCCTTGAATGAAACACTATTTAATAATACTATTAGTGTTTGAAAGAAATTGCTGACCAAAACCGAAATTTCCAAAAAGTACTCAACCAACCCTTTTTGATGTCTTCTTCTTTTATTGAAAGGAGAGAACTAAATTTTTGTTAAATTGACATTTGGAAATCGCATTTTGCATTCGCGTAAGTAATTATGGGAGCATGCATGAGCAGTGGAGCGGACGCCGAAGCCTTGAAGGCATCGAAAGAACTCGATAAGTTAATGAACAAAGCTTATACTCTCGAATCCGACAAGGTAAAACTGCTCCTTCTCGGAGCGGGGGAATCAGGAAAATCAACCATCTTCAAGCAAATGAGAGTATTGTTTGGTGCTGCACTGACAGAAGAAGAGAAAAATCAAATAACTCCGGTGGTGTACAGTAACACCATCAGTTCAATGAAAATGCTGGTGCGGGCAGTTGACGACATGGGGTACAAAGAAGAGGTAAGAACAAGTGCTTAGGACATTCTTCCCTAAATTCGGAACTCCGTCTAAATGATATTTGCTACATCATTATAAAGGTGGCTGCGGAAACTAAAGATAAACTAGACCTCCTCATGGCAGCCGATGACGAAGGTGAAATTGACACTGAAATTGGAGATGCGATCAAGTCACTGTGGAAAGATCCTGGCGTGCTGCTCGCATGGAAGCGGAGAGCAGAATTTCAAATAGTCGAGTCTGTTAAGTACTACTTCAATGAGATCGAGAGGATTATGCAAGATGATTATGTTGCAACTCAACAAGATATGCTCCTTGCCCGGGTTCGAACTTCTGGCATTGTGACGGAAAAGTATGTGATTGATGGAAAGGATTTTGAGATGTATGATGTTGGTGGGCAGCGAAATGAGAGGAAGAAGTGGATTCACTGCTTCGACGATGTTACAGCTATCATATTTGTTGCAGCATTGAGTGAATATGATCAAGTACTATTTGAAGACTCGTCAACGAATCGAATGGTGGAGGCAGTTGAACTATTCGACGAGATATGTAACCATCGTTACTTCACCAACTCAAACATGATTCTATTTCTGAACAAGAAGGATCTCTTTGAAGAAAAGATATTATCAGTCCACATTGGAGACCAGGAAGCGTTTGAAGATTTCAATACACCAATGGGATCTCCGGATTATTACAACAGCGGAGTCGCCTATTTTCTTCACAAGTTCATAATGATGAACACAAATCCAGACAGACAAGTCTACAATCATGTCACATGCGCTACAGATTCGAAGAATGTTAGTGTAGTTTTTGATGCATGTAAGGACATCATTCTCAGAGGCAACATGGCTGATGCTGGGTTGTGAAGATCTTGAGCAAAGAAAGGATATAGTCACCGCTTATTTTAGTCCCGAACTTGCTTAAAAGTAACCAACAAATAAGAAAGAAAAGCTTTGACTACAGTTAGGTTGAGAAGATCTCATAAATGTTGAACATCAATTCAGTCTTATTTTACCCAAACAGTTTCCTATCCTACATGGTTTTCATCTCAATTCACTCATCCTAGTTAGAAATCGAAATCGTATCGTCAACAACAAAGTCTTCCATGTTGACCAATATTGATGAGCCTGTATGATGCACGGACCTTCGTCCCATCAACAACATCTCCGTACGGCTTCATTTTCACAATGACAACGCTTCCATCTTTCTCTTTTGTAATGATAATCTCACGAAACTACATTATGTCGTTTTGCATCCGACATACTGATTGATCAATGCGAAGTTCATTAACCTGTTTAGAGACGCCATCAATTTCTTTCTTCAAATCCGCTAAATCTGTTGAAATACGATGGATATCCCCCGATGCATCGTGAAGCAATCTTAGAGTTTCGTTGACTTCATCGAAAGACTGGTGAATTTTCTTCAATTCCTCGCGAAACAATTTGACCTCTTCCCACGCATGTCCGATTTTGGTCCTCAACTCGCTCACGTCGCCCAACAAATTCCTGATGTCCCCTAAGCTTGCGTTCAACATTCTTCTAATGACAACAGAGACTTTGACGACTGTTGTCATAGGCGGACCGGGTTCTTGTGTTTCTTCGACATCTTCTTGAGTAATCATCATACCTATTGTTTTACGTTTGCTTTATGTTTGAAAAATCTTTTTTCAATTTTAAAATATCTGATTTTTTTGGAAAATATATTCTTGGATTTTCTCATTCACAATCAGATTCTAATAGAGTATTGCCAGGTTCCTAATTGTCGGTAGTGAAGTGAAACGCAGGTACGTGTATATGTGATCGATCGATTTTTAACGGATTCAAGAATTTCGATAGTCTAACATGCAACTTAGAAATAGGAGCAACCATTGCAAGCATTCAAGCGAAAGGTTTGTTTCAACAATTACCAAGTTTAAAAGTCACCACCGAACAGTATGCAGACGAAGAGAGGTTTGAAGCGTAATTCGGTACGTGTTGGTACTAGCATTAGCGTTGTATCTAATATGTGTATATATATTTGCATCTATTTCTCATTCCATTCATTCTCAATGCTTTCCAATAGTATCATCATCAGAATGGAAGAAATTTCAATCGAGATACGAATGAGTTTGGCCACTCTATGAGAGATGATCATCACAGTGGAGCTAGAAGAGGAAACCAACTACACCTACCACATCATCAGATGAGAGATGATCATCGCATTCGTGATCTTCCTCGTCCTCGTCTAGAACTCAATCAGTATGGAAATCCAGAGTCGGATGAGTATGGCCGTACAGCTAGAAGAGGAAACCAACTACACCTACCACATCCTCAGATGAGAGATGATCATAGCATTCGTGATCTTTCTCCCCATCGTCAAGATGATGATGGGTATGGAGAACAAGAGACGGACGAGTTTGGCCGTATAGTTAGAAGTAAAATCCGACTACACCCACCACATCCTCAGATGAGAGATGATCATAGCATTCGTGATCTTTCTCCCCATCGTCAAGATGATGATGGGTATGGAGAACAAGAGACGGACGAGTTTGACCATTCTCAGATGGTAGATGATTGCCATGCAAAGCTCGTCCGAAAACTTCAAGAAGAGATCAATCTCTATAAAAGGGCTAACTCCGACCTAGGAACCAAGGTCCAATCTTTAGTTGCTGAAAAGAAAGCCGGCATCAATGCCAATCTCAAAATTGCTGCTACAGTTACTCCAACAAGAACAGTGCTTGAGACCCCCGGAAACAATGCTTTTGAATCTGCTGGTATCAATGCCAATCTCAAAATTGCTGCTACAGTTACTCCAACAAGAACAGTGCTTGAGACCCCCGGAAACAATGCTTTTACTACCATTCTTATTCAATTTGCCGATGAGATCAAAGCAACTACAAATTCAGATAAGATAGGAATCGTTCGAAGGACATTGCAGTCACTCATCTACCAATCTCGCAAGGAAATCCAAGAAAGGAACTTGCAGGAGACACGTTCACAAGATATTGCGTCAAAATCGTGGAGAAAGGAACACAATAAGGGGAACCGAACGTTGATCAACCAATTGGAAGCAGACATCGTCGTTTACAATGCATTTTTGGGTGTATTGAGTGAATTGAGTGACGAATTATTCAATGAATTATCATCAACCTCTAGTCAACGCGTTCAATTTCTTCAAATGGACAAGATGTTCCTTGACGATCCAGTAGAATTTGTTCAACGAGTGCGTGCACAACATCCCACGTGTCGAGAGTTGTACGTTTCG
>Ga0209712_10003106_pt1 | contig 13524 bp, 18 predicted proteins | sample ArcOceMetagenome_FD_187443 | JGI IMG/M metagenome (GOLD analysis project Ga0209712, IMG submission 187443) | Marine eukaryotic phytoplankton communities from Arctic Ocean - Arctic Ocean - Greenland ARC118M Metagenome (SPAdes) (version 2) | ecosystem: Environmental > Aquatic > Marine > Oceanic...
TATATGTTTTGTTGTCAGGCATTCCAGTGTTATTCCGCCTGCAATAGCAATCAACGTGAACCGAGTCGCCACAATTGTTTATACATCGGGCACTGGCCCCAGCGCATAGAGAAATTTTGTAAACCGTTTGATCATCTGCATCAAGCCTTCTGCGTCCTTGGAGACCTTTGCTGCTATATTTTTCCTCGCTGCTTTCAATTCCGATGCCAATACCATTGTTGCATACTTGAGGTCATCGTCCTCTTGTTGCATGTAGGCGACATTGTCCTCTGTGAGGTCCACCATTGCAAATGGTGATAGACCTTTTGCAGCGCGAGCCAGGGCAACCCATTTGCTCACATCTTTTCCTGTCCAGTCCCACTTTAGAATCATCTTCAGCAGCAGGGATGGATACAAAGGGACTTCTGCATCTTGGAAACTTGTGGCCCCCGTAGCCATCGGGGAGTCCGCACATGTGTCGCATCCTCGAAATTTTAAAGTCTGCTGTGTCATCTGTCTTTTCTTTGGCAAGGCTACGGGTTGTTGATCCTACTGATGCCCCATCACAGAGTGTCTGGAGGGGGCTACTGCATCGAGCTGGATCATAGTTCCTGGTTCCAGTCAGTGCTTGCACTTATGCAACTTGCCCCTGCGGTGCCGGAAGCATCCTTTGCTGCAGCTGTTGTCTCACAGGACAGAAGGGAGACACAGCTGTGAACATGTCGTTCGCCCAGAGCCTTGCTGTAGAATACACCATGCCAAAGAATTCGTTGCTTGGAATGTGCGGCTTCGTATCCTGCAGCCTCCATCCCCCAATCATGCACATTCGAAGAAATGTCACATTCAAAGAAATGTCAGTGCATAATCAATAATTGGCGTCCGGTCATGGATGTCCATGAGCCGTTCATAAATCATTGATGCGTTGAGATCTGCATCAAAGCCATCAAAGATTGTGTAGGTTGGACCGCATAATGGTGTGGTCTGTGGTCACCTCCCTTCATGGAGCGACTTGCTGGTCCACCACCTGATTTCCACCTTGGAATGCCTGGAGGATGGCAGCATCTGTCAGGGTTTTCACCGTAACTTTGGCTCGGATGGAATCCGGGATTAGTATTACTTGCAGCGCTCCAAGATCTGCTCCTCCCTTGCCAAAAAGAGCAAGCATCTTGTTTGCCACCAGTGAGACCTGTCCTATTTGTGCTGTACCTTGACCCAGCTCACGTAGATGACTTTTACTTCATGGGTTCCAGGTGCTGCAATTAGGGCAGTGAAGAGTGTTCGTGTCTCCATTGAGATCTCTCAGATCACTTACGGGATCGTCAAGGAAGGTGAACCATGCCTCTGATTGGTCCTTGAGGTAGATTGATAAACTGTGCTAACTCACCCGTTGGTGCAGGTAGGGTTCCATTGAAGAAGGTACTTTGGTATATTGGTCTGGCAAGTACTTGTTGTTGTTGCTGGTTGCTGGCTCCATTGTTGGCGTTTCCTTCCGAGGCGTTGTTTGGCACCGTGGGCACCTGGCCAGCTGCTGGAGTAGCAACATCAGCATCTTGTGTGATTGCATTAGTCATCATGTGGATGTATTGTTATTTTAAAAACTGAATTACCAAGCACTGTTTTTTGGTACTTCACTTGATCCTGAAACAAAAATGGGAGGAGAAGCTACTAGTAGCTTGTTGTTCCTCCTGTTTGAATATTTGCATTATAGCACTGCAAAAGCCTTCTGTCTTCACTTGCATCTCCCAGATTCCCTCTTTTTTCTTACTATTTGAGAATCGTCTGTTCAGATTTTGCAATGTACCAACCTCTATATCCACCTCCTGCCGGCTATCCCCGTAGTAGTAGTTATCACAGCCAAAGTGCCACCAACACGTTGTGTTCCCCATGTCTCACCCTTGAATCAACCCATTAGTGGAACCATGACATGAGCATCTGGATGATTTTTATCCATCCTGCATTTGTTTATCATTCCACAAAAAGTGGTAGCTTCCGTTAAAAAGACTGCTCCTCCTCGAAGAGCCTTACAAAATAACACCACGAAGGCAAAGCCACACATATAAATCTTTCTCCGACGATCCTTTGTGAGCTCGCGCTTTTGCAATTCTAGTTCATAGCATCTCAGCATTTCAGGAAGAATTTTAACATCCATTGCCTGATCCTGCTTTACATATCTACACATAGGTTTTTCGCATCTCAATATGAAGTTGGCAAACAACCAAGAATGCGTCGGATCCTGGGCTAAGCGATGAATCTTGCCGTCCATGAAAACCTGCGTGGTCGCGCATCCAGGCAAACTGTTTTGAAATGCATTTCGCATTCCCGTACTGCTCCATGCACATTACCATGATGTTGCCAAATTACTTGACTCACGATGATTGGAAGATAAATCATACAAGTCACCTCCCCATAATCCAAAACGGTACTTAATTCCTCCTCGTTTTTTTTCACGAGCCACCAAATCATCCAGATCCTGAGGCGTCACCAAAGCCGTACATTGCCCAGCACATCATCCCTAACAACCGTTTTTGTGGCGTCTCCTTCTCAAACAGACGAGCCAAGGCTTTAACGTTGGCCTTCAATCCCTGGACTGCCTCCACTGTTGCTGGGGCTGAGCTGTCCTGATTATCTGAAACTGCTTTGGCTTTCCAGTCCGTCTCTCCATCGTTTTTATCTTCCTTGTTCGAAGCGTCAAAATCCGCTTCCAATCCATCCAAATACTGCATCCAATCGGTTGCATTATATTTCCACCAATCGTCATCCCTTCCCAATCACCATGATTCCAAAGTATGATGAACCCGTCGAAGGTAAGGAACCATGATTGGAAATGTACGAGAAATGTGGATTAAAAATCCACGATCTCTTTCCAAAGTTTCCCTGACACAAGGATCCTAGCTATAATGCCTTTCGTCGTGTCCCTTTTCTCCTGCAAACAAGTCACAATGAGACCGTGACCCTCATACACAATAACCATTGCTCCTGCCCATGCACCTGGTTCCTGAGATATATGCCTTCGCTTCCGAGGTGCATCCTGCTGCCCAATAGTATAGTTGATCCGGCTTGCAATGGTGTGCGTTGTTGCAATGCATTCCAATTCAGAACAACCACCCGATCTAATATTGTTGACGTATGTGTAGAATATGGCAGCCACCTGCTTCCATACGGTGTCAAAGAGGAAAACCCAAGGCAGACTCCGCTCATAATCCTCCCCCTGACCCCGTAAATTGAGCACAACCTTGTCCCATCAAAACGATTTTTCTGATCACAGTGATCGCCTCTAACAAAACCCTCACCCCATGCTGCTGCACGAGTACAGTTATAAGGTTACGACTTCAAGCCCATCAAAGATTGCCCCCATCTCATAAGAATGAGCTTCTTTTCTTTGGTGCCTTTGCCACTGAGCAAATCTCCAATAACTGTGACATCAACTCCAGCATAGGGACGAATTTATGGATCCAGAAAGTAGTTCAAAAACATTTCACCCAAGTTGATGTCACCAAACCATGACGTTAAAGTAGCATTGATGAGGACAGAATCAATGTTAGGCAGCATGAAATTCGGAGCCCAGAGGGTGGCATTCAAAAGACTCGTGGAAGCATCATAGACCCCCAGCATCCGAAAGTCATCTTCACCCTGTGGAACTGAAAAACAATTAATCCTACTCCAGACGTGGCCACCAGACGAGGTATAACCACGGTATCGATCATAATCATAATCCTGACAACCGTTACGAGTCTGTTACATGAGTTCACGTTGACCAGGGTAACTTGGGAACTGCTACAGAGCATGATATGCTGGCAACTTTTCTGACACGAAAACTTCTAAACCATCTCTGATGCGTTTCATGTATTCCTTGGGCCAGCGCCAAAAGTACAAAATGGAACCACCCGTCCAGTCCATGAATGTGCTCAAACATGCTAGTCTAATTGCATCCCAGCCGTTTCCAGATCCTTTTTCAATTCCACCTGTAATCAAGAATCAGAAGTCCCCTGTTTTCGATTTCGTTTGCCTCCGGATGCAGCTGGAATAGAATCTGTCAGTGTGTTGTACCAATCTGCACTAAGCGAAGGTAACAAAGAAAGCTTTTATTGAGATTGTGTTTGTACCAACGACACATCGCTTTCCTCAGTAATGTAAATGATCGCCGATGTGGTGACTGCTCAGAATCATCATAATCTTCAGAAAAATAAGAAACATCTAGCTTCATTTTCATGTCCGCTACCTCAGAAAATTGAGAGTTCTTGATTAGAAACTTGGAGTAAGCTCCGGATAGCGATGAGTGATTTGAGATGCCTACTGCAAGAAAATATTCTTGCACCACAACGGTTCTCAAGCTCGTCCACAACATTCACTCACTGAATCCTGACACCTTGAGATCGTGTCCTCGCAAAATTGATCTTGCCACATCAAAGTCGTGGGAGAAAATGTGCTCAACGCAATGATTCACAAAATCCCAAGTCTGATCCGAGTCTGTGAATGACTCGATCAACTTTGGGTAACTATTAGTGATATAGTCAAACAGAGATCGCACAATTTCCTGAGATCGTGTCAACATAGCCTTGAGGAAGCCTCTCAGCTCAGAGTTCGGAACTCTGCAGTTGAGATCCGTGTAAATCGCCGAGACGATACAGTCAAGTTGATTCAAAGCACAGCATTTGTAGCCATCCACCGAACTGGGTTTACCCCAAAAACCATACGTTGGTATTCCCTTAAGTTGATGTTTGGCACCGACACTATTGCCAGTGAATACACTGGTACGTCCATTCTGGTTTCTAGCGATTGCATTCCTGACATCAGCAGCCTCGCTCCTGATGTTCGAACCCATCTGGTCAATTGAGTGAATCTCTCTGATATCAATTGAATCTCCTTGAATTGGCAATATGACTGACTGCAATAGTGTGTAACAGTCATTGACTAGAGGGACTGAAACAGCAGAGGATCCAATTAGCGAGGCTCCGTAGTTCTCCATATCTTGTTGGCAATTGAAGAGCTGGCCCTGGAGCTGTGCGGTCGTGGAGTTACCTACCGTCTGCTTAGCAGCAGTCTGTTTCTCCAAAAAGGCAATTCTCTCTTCCATCCTTTGTAACAATGCCACCCTAGGATGAGAAGTGGTAATCGGAACAGCTAGGGGTGGCGCGGAGGTATTGGAACCACTAAGACTCGACGCAAGTCCACTCGTTTCACCTAAAGTCGATGAGACCTCCATCAAGCTCTTCACATTTGTCTGAAGTGACATGATGTGCTTCTTGTAAGAAGCTAGAATGGTACTCAGCCCGGAGCTAGAACGAATTACTGAGTCGAGGTAAGCACCTGATGCCAAGGATACTCCTTTATCAGCCAACTTGGTGATGCCTGTCTTCTCTCCAATGGTCATTAGCTTCTGCACGGCGTCCCGTAAAGATAGACCTGACAGAAACTCGGACGTAGAATTGGTGCCAACCTTGGTCTGGATGGCTTTGATGTCCATCTTGGACACGAGTACTCCCAACGCTTCCTTGAATACGGCATCGGTTCTCTGCCTTGCCATTATTTTCCACTCGGCCTGAAGTGTAGACAGCTAGTTCTGCCACATATCTAGACCTAAGCTCAGCAGCATCATTAAGATAAAGTCTTGAAACTGTATCCTGATAGAGGATAGATTTAGACAATCTAGCTCCAGTAGCTTCTACCTTTCCTTTACTTCCAACCACAGCTTGCTGCTTGACTGCTGCAAGTTTATCCAAGCCCGGACTCTTGATGCCTCGATGCAATCCTCTTCCTCACAGAATAGTATGCGACAGCTAAGTTACGGTGTTCAAAGGATACGGTCTTGCGAAACTCATGTATATGAGTTTGAGCTGCCTCTGCTCCTTCAAACATTAGGACTTGTTCATTCGACCACTCATCCTCAGTGAAGAGAGTGGTCAACATGTCTTGAAGACGATCGACTTCTACAATACCTGCAGTAGTGAGGCGAGGCTCCAAAAGTAAAGTTGTGGAAGAAGCTCCTCTATCTAAACGAAAGAGTGTAGCTTCGGATAAATCAGCAATTGCTTGTTCTTTGTATGACTTGCCGGGCATGACAAAGAATCCGAACTCTCTCTGAAGCACATCTTTCCTCCCGACGTGCCAACTTTGCCACAACATACGCCATCCAACGAGCTGAGTACTATCACACTGACGCCCCTTTCAAACGGGGCGTCAAACGAAATCTCACCTTTAGATGGGTCATCATCCTCATTATCAACCCCCCACCATAAAATATCCATGGCAAGTGGAGACGTGACCATGTTGACAAGGACGACAAGAAACCGATCCAGAGAACAGCAAAGCAAAACACAGCTGTCATCAATTTGGTTACGAACTCACTACTAGCGTTGGCACGGCACCCGTCAACAGAAACTACTGAACGGATGCTGTTCACTAGTACCATTATAACGGTCAGCACCATGCCACTCCTGAAAACGTGCATATCTATCAGCGTTCTCATTCCTCGTCCTCCTCTTGTGGAACTCCCATTAGTACCGGCAGGACTGACATGCAATATCACCAAGAACAGGGGCAGAAACATGGAGACGAGGAGGAGCATGGTCGCAATTTTGTTGCTGACAACGGCGTTAGTACTACTAATATTTGTCATAATGATGGAGAGCGAAAGGAGGTTGTATCGTCGATCAAGGCGGACTATTCTTCTTGGAAAGGCACCGATAATTATAACATCGCCAAAAATCGTCTACAACAGAAACGAGAAAGAAAGTAAGAACTGACAAAGATGATTCAACCACTCGATCAAAGTCAAAATTATGAAAGATCGTTAGTTTTGACGAACGCTGCAGTGCAATCAACTCCTTCGATTCAAACAGGAGTTTGGACACTGTCCTGTTCCAATTCGACGAGGTATTCAAGAAGCGCTGTAGTGACCTTGTTGCATTCAAAGAGAAATTTGGGGATTGCAATGTGCATAATAGATATCGGGAGGACCAAGTATTCGGAACGTGGTGTCGCAAAATAATACGACAATCATACCACAGAATCCAACAGGGAAAGAAGTCGAAGAACAATCTCTCACCAGATAGGATACAGCGACTTGAAGAGATTGGTTTCAAATGAAAATATCAAACTTGAGTTTTGACACGACTGCAACATTTCTTCAAGGTCTCCAGAACATTGAACCACGCAACAATATCATAACCTCCTACGGTCGTCCAATGAACCCTTCCGCGAATTGATGACGTTTCTACGAAGCGCTATCGATAACTCGTAGGGATTTGGACAATGCAATATTCCTCAACAATATCCAGGCAATAGTGTAACACCACGAGAACAGAGTATGCAATACTAGATTTCAAAAGGGGATGGCGCCAAATATAGGCTCCTACAACCTACGCAAGCCAGGATAGAGCGACTTGGAGAAATTGGCGTCCAATGCTGTCATTTGTGATGATACAGTGTCTGTTGTAGTAGAAGTCTGAACCCCCTTCAATGCCCAAATAACAGTAGAATAGCATTATCAACGTGTTTATTTTCCCAACCTTTCTGTGTTTATATATTATCCTGTATTACGTGTACCAGGTACAGACATCTACACTGCAATCAGATGTGAAACATTCACATTTTCGGTGCACTGGTGCACTTCTTCTTATCCAAACCAGGAACAAGGGCGAACAAACCCCTCCTATAATATGTAGTACATATAAAATTAGTAGTATCACAACACAGTGCAAGTGTTATTCATATTACCTATTGTTCGTGGTTGTGGTCGTAGTAGCAACATACCTGCACTGGATCGTCGTATTGTTTTCAAAATAATGTGATTTCTCGAGGAACAAAACATTCTCTGGATACAGCCTTGTTTGCAATAAGGCCGCCACATGATAATACGGCATCGAGGAGATAGGAATATATGTTGAATGTGGTCGTTTGTTTGATTTGCCATTGTCTTTTGTAGGCTTCTCAACTTGGTAGTTTTTGTTCTTGTGTCTGCACCTCCTGTTGTGCTAAGGTATTGGAAGCAACGCAACACCTCTTCTTCAATCTTGTTGAGTTGACTCGCATGTGTGTAAAAATTGGATCCTTTTGGTTTCCTTTGTGGTGGCAGAGTTGAAGTTGAAATTCTTCTTGAAGATCGCGGTTGAGTAATTGGGATCAAGAAAACAAGCAGTACAGTACTACAGTACTACAGTACAATATTAGATTGAAGATACGATTGAACATTCAACATGATGAACAAGATCGGCGATAAGCAACCTCAACCATTCCAGTTTTTTTGTTTTTTTATTTTTTAATGTAATGTTGTGTACTTCACACCTTCATGTTATACTTTAGCGATTTTCAGTATCATTTTCACGCATGCATTCATTCTAGTCCAACACGTAATGAATGACTTGACCGACAGAAATACCAGTTCTCACTTGCTTGCTTACGTAGTAGTACTTACTTACTTACTTACTGTCCCTTCCTTCCCTTCTTATCAAACTTGAGCACACTTTCTCTCTCCACGGCAGCAGATGCCTCCAAAATATTCGTGACAACATTGTTAATCTCTGAATGTTTCGGAATGACATATCCATTCTTGACTCCCATCAAGCGCGCTTTATTTCTATTTCCGGCACCACCAGTAAGGAGATCCTCTTCTGTATCCTCCTCGTCTCTCCTTGATCCAGGCCCAGCACCGGTCTTGGATCTATGTTCTTTAGGTGGAACTGATCGACGCTGTTGAACTACGTGGATTTCATGATTGGGATGAAGGAGTTTATCAATGTCTTGCTTGTGTTCGTATCGATGTGTAGGATCCGGTTTATAGCCTGTAGCGTCTGCCTTGTCGAGAATAAAGATGAGTTTCACTAGCGCTAGAAGGAGAAGAGAGTATTTCATTGCTTGCTTGCTGGATGATACTGCCGGTGGAAATGAGAGTTAGTTTCTAGTTAACTTGCTTGCTTGACGTGACAGCTAACAATTCAGAAGTCAGTTAGAAGTTTGTTCTTTCAGTTGAAAATGTTCTTTTGAAGGGTTCGGGGTGTCAATTCATTTTGTCATTGCTTGAAGCTTGTGATGATGTTGATGTCTTTCTTGAGAAGTTCTTTGGAAAGAGAAAGAAATGAAAAGAAGTAAAAGTTATTGAAAATGCTCTGAACCTGATACTAACTGTAGACTGTACGTAGACTGTAGACTGTACCGGTAGTAGAAAGACACGCATGCACGCACGTACGTTTGAGATCCTCTATCGCTCGCGCATTTTCTTTTCGGAGTTCAAATAAATTGAAAATTGCATGATTGTCCATTGTCCATTGTATCAGGTGATGGTAGTCAATTAGTAGATATGCATTTTTAATGGGTTTCGGTCAATGTAGACTATAGGTGATTTATCTTTTAAAATGTGAATGGCTTTTGCGATCAAAATGTTTCAATATCCGAGGGCGCTTCTTAGATGTCCAATACTAGTAGATCCCTCATTCTTTTTGATGTTTTGTAATCAGAATGCGAGAAGCCTACAATAGTACATGCGCCGCCAATGCAATTCTGAATTGAGAATCTTCATTCTCTTCATCTTTTCCTAAGCTGTCTTTCCTTTCAGGCTGTCATGCCGAGGACTTGTCGTGAACAGCCACTTCTGTAGTTTAGAGTTTAGTGTGACAGGTACCAAACATACCAGAACGACGGCTCCCAACTTTTCCACAAAACGAGATCCCCCCAAATTTTCCAGATAATGAGACCCCCCGAATAAATATAAAGCCGCAGAGACAATGATGCTGGTGACGAGTTTGAATTTCGCTCCATCACAGCCATATTCATCAACATTGGAATGTTCGGGCAGGAGAGTCATGAAGATCGAAGAGGAGATAAAGACGAAGAGTGACAGTAACTCACCACCACCTTTGAGAAGAAGCAATGCATGGCAGAATGACAATACATGCGCTGCCACTACAATTCGGGATTGAGCGTCACGATCCTCGCTACGCCAAGCAATCTCACGATCTTGCCTCATCCTCCTCGAAGTACTAGCCATCTCATCAACAAGAGTAGCCCGCGGCTTCGCTGGCCGAACAGTAGGTTCTTTTGGAATATTTGTGTTTGGAATAAATTCCCCTATTTGAGCTTCGTCGGCGCGCTCCTGCTTTCGACGGGGTGCTTCTCGTTCTTGTTGTTTTTTCTTCAGATGGTCATGTTTGTTGTACGACTAGTATTGTTAGGATTGATTTGCTTATCGCTCATGTTTATAATGATGGCTACCGCCGTGTAGTACTTTGAACTTACTGTAGAATGTTTGAAGTGCCAGCGCATGGAATGCTTTGTTTTCTGTTTTCTGTTTTCTAGTATTTTGATTTGCACTTGCTTGTAGATTATGAGAAGTCAACAAGAGTACTACTACTGTAGTGCTCGAATATGGGTAACACGAACTGTGTGGCCTTTCTCTATACTTTTGTTAGAACCTAATATTATGATACCACTAGTAGGTGAGTGGTAATATTAGGTTCTAACAGATTGAACCCTTACTGGTACATACTCTACTACTAGTCTAGTACTAGACTAGCAGTAGTATGATAAGATAGATCTAAGAATTCCTTCTCATTCCTTTGACTTCTTGTTTTTCTTCCTCACGAATGACAATTACCAATCCAACTAGGAGCAGATTTTCCCAATCCAGTACTGATATAAAATACGACTGATGACTGATGACTGTCATACCAAATACCAACACAAAACACAACAACAACACAACAACAAGACACATAGATTAGTAAGCTAACAATCAATCATTGTATCAAACAATTGTTTTCAAAGTGCACCAACAAACCAATTCAAACATCAATTCAAATGGCGACAGCAGCGACGACCCCACGTCAAATCCCCCTAGTTCTCCCAGGCCATTCCCGCCCCCTCGCCGAACTCCAATTCCTCGCTCCCCCCTCCGAACCCAACCGCACATTCCTCGTCTCGGCATGCCACGACAAAATGCCAATGATCCGCGATGCTTCCACAGGAGATTGGATTGGAACATGGCAGGGACACAAGGGTGCCGTCTGGTCCACGAAACTTGACCCCATGGGATATTTGGCAGCGACCGCCAGTGGAGATTTCAGCGTCAAAGTGTGGGATGGTGTCACCGGAAAGGAACTCTTCAATTATCCGCACAAGCATATTGTCAAGACTGTTGATTTCAGTTTGGATTCCAAGAAATTGGCAACCGGTGGTCATGAAGGGATTTTGAGAGTGTATGATTTATCATTGGGGAATAAGGCGGGTAATTCCGGGTCCGTCAAGGAAATGATAATGGGGAAAATCAATATCACAAAGGCCATTTGGTTGGACAATGATATCGTATTAGCGGCGGCATCTGATGGTAAAATTCGGGGTTGGAATGTTTTAACGCAAACATTGGTTTGTACCTTGGAGGTTGAGGCGGGAGTAAGAGATATGGAAGTGACGCATTTGCAAGACCAGACCGTGCTCACTGTTGCGGCAGGAACCACCGTCTCCTTCTTCCAACTTGCTTTGAGTACTAATAAAGAGGAGGACAATAAGACCAAGACTGTAGATGGAGTATTGCTGCATCAACACAAGATGCCAATTCATTTCCGGGAAGAGGGTGGAGCGAGTCTCCATCCTGATGGCAACAAGTTCCTTGCGGGAGGGAGTGATTTATGGGTGAGGGTGTTTGATTTTGCTTCAGGGGAAGAATTGGAGTGTCATCGTGGGCATCATGGTCCTATAAGGTGTTTGAGGTATGCTCCAGATGGGAAAACGTATGCGACTGGGTCGGAAGATGGGACTATTCGTCTTTGGAAGACTGATCCAGTGGTGGAATAGTTTTATAGTATCAGTACAGTACAGCTGTACTGGAATTGGTAATTAGTTATTCGCAGTATTCAATATAAAAGCTCTTTTATATTCAAAGAGAGGAGATTTATTATTCTAATTCTAATAATATTATGGAAACTCTTTCACGCTAAAAAGTTGCAGCATACACACATATGATACGTAGATAGTATAAATGTCATTTGAAACATCGCAGGTTGGGTTGGGAATCACCAATCACAATAAACTGAATACTGCAGAAGTGGTTGTTCGCCACATCTCTTCGGCATATATAGTGTACAAGATGGTTTAGCAAAAGACGAACAGCACAAATCGCAAAAAGGATTAAAGACTGATGAATTGGTTGGCCGTATCTAGACCTAGTGAATGGAATATGGCTTATATATAAGGTAGAGACGAATAGAATTGATGATTGATATCGATACATACTAATTGCAATGTTATAGAACATTCGTAATATATTACAGACTTTAAATAACATTCCACTACACATCAGTACCCTTACCCAATATACTATATCAACTCATTTCAGCACGATTGGCCATTGCAACAGCAGTATACTTCAACCCCCCACTATCTTTCAAATACCTAGCTTTACGATCTTCCCTATCCTTCTTGACTCGCTTGAGTTCAATCTCCCTCTGTGCAAAATGCTTCATTTTAAGGGCCCGTTGTCCTAGCCCTCCCCTCCCTTCCTCGTCCTCTTCGTCATCATCCTCTTCCTCCTCACCGCCTTCGGGTTGACTGGCTCTTCGTTGTGCATCCCATTGAATCAACATTTTCAGCGCTTGGATGATTTCTTCTCGGTCGTGCTCGTGATCAATTGTTTCTGTATGTGTACTTGTATGTATACGTGTATGTAGATCTATTCGACATAATTCCTTGTGTTGGTCTTTGGAATGTTTTTTCTTGGAGTAGATGGATATCGTGGAGGAAGATGATAGGAAGGAGTCGTTGGCTGATATTTCGCCTATCCGTTTGAGAGGGATGGTCTTATCCTTTGCTGCTGCTGCTGCTTTTATTTTCTTGGATGCATCATTTCTATTGCCATTGCCATTGCCATTCACATCATCATCGTCGTAGTCATCATCGTCATCGTCATCATTATAAATTTTGTGGTGTTGAATGGCGAGAGCTGGCCCGCGTAGAGTATCGACAATGTTCAAACTAGCCGTTGGTCCTCTGTAAGTACCCGTGCTGGTATTAATATCATCACGACCATGGTGCTGGCCAGCAGCATTTGTTCCATTTCCATTTGTTCCATTTCCATTGGAGTTACGTGTATTCGAAAAGAGTCCCGAAACGAATTTCCCGACTCCCGATGCAGCAGCTGCGATATTCTGCGTCGCCTTGCTACTAGAAGTGATGCTGGTAGTACTATCGTGATAAGTGATGGATACTCGGGAGAGAGTGTGGATGGAGGCCATGGCGGTGTTATCCTCTTGGGTTGTGAATGTGAAGCATGGACATGCTGCTGCTGGACATATCAGTGATTTCACCTTTAATGTCAAGATTGGTCTTCCCAGCATCTTATCTTTGATTCATAAGCAGAGGGACAGAGGGTGAAGAGGTCTGTTGCATGTAATCTTGCTTGTACTTTTACTAGTACTAGTATTAGTGTTAGTATTAGTACTGTACAATAGCTGCAGTAGTAGCTAGAGTACTCTACTACGTAGCTTGATAGCTTGGAGCTTGGACAGATAATAATATGTTGTCTTATGAACGAACAATGAACGAATGAACGACCCTGTA
>Ga0209712_10003107_pt1 | contig 13521 bp, 10 predicted proteins | sample ArcOceMetagenome_FD_187443 | JGI IMG/M metagenome (GOLD analysis project Ga0209712, IMG submission 187443) | Marine eukaryotic phytoplankton communities from Arctic Ocean - Arctic Ocean - Greenland ARC118M Metagenome (SPAdes) (version 2) | ecosystem: Environmental > Aquatic > Marine > Oceanic...
CAATTCTGTCAATCCATTTAATTGGATAAAAATAGGTCGGGAGATTTCGCGAATGAAACCCGATATTGTCATCGGGAGATTTTGGTTGCCATTCATGGGGCCTTGTTTTGGAACCATACTTCGACTGATCAAAAGGAATAAAAAAACGAGGATCATCGGTTTTGTCGACAATATCATTCCTCATGAAAAACGACCTGGCGATTATCTTTTTGCCAAATATTTTGTCGGAGCTTGTGATGCGTTTTTAGCGATGTCGAAAACGGTGGAAGCGCAACTGCGTACTTTTACCAAACAAAAACCGATTGCTTTGGCAGAGCATCCGTTGTCTGATAATTTTGGAAAAGCGGTCAACTATGAGTCAGCTTTAGCGCATCTTAATTTATCAAAGGATTTTCGATATTTATTGTTTTTTGGATTTATTCGAGATTATAAAGGATTGGATTTATTGCTCGAAGCGATGGCGGATGAGCGAGTTCAGAATTTGAAAGTAAAGTTAATTGTAGCAGGTGAATATTACTCGAATGAAGAAAAGTATAAAACTCAAATTGCTTCACTAGGCATTGATAATCAATTGGTTATGGCTACGAGGTTTATTTCTAATGAAGAAGTGAAATACTATTTTTGCGTAGCAGATTTAATTACCCAACCTTATAAAACCGCTACTCAAAGCGGAGTTTCTAGTCTTGGATATTTTTTTGAAAAACCGATGTTAGTTACCAAAGTTGGTGGTTTGCCAGAGATCGTTCAACATGACAAAGCTGGCTATGTGGTGGATGTTGATCCAAAATCCATTGCAGAGGCAATTGTTGATTTTTATGAAAATAAAAGAAGCGAAGCATTCGTGGAGCAAGTGAAAATTGATAAAAAAATGTTTTCATGGGAAGCGATGACTGAGGCACTCCTGTCGCTTTAGTGCCATCGACTGACTTTGAGCCAGTCGATGGATTTGTACTAAACTGGAGAAAACCATCGACTGGCTGAAAGCCAGTCAATGGCATGAAACAAGATTTCCAATTTCCCCCTTTTTAAATTACTTTTGAGCTATGAATTCAAGAATTAAAAATATCATTTCTGAGAGTATTAAAGTCAAACAAGAAATCTTTGATGATCAAGAATTATTGGAAACAATTCAAAAAGTTTCTGACGTTTGTATCCAAGCTTTGAAGCAAGGAAATAAAATTCTTTTTTGTGGAAATGGGGGAAGTGCTTCTGATGCTCAACATTTGGCAGCAGAACTTTCAGGGCGATTTTATCTGGATAGTGAGCCCTATTTCGCAGAGGCACTTCATGTTAATACGTCGTATCTTACCGCGGTTGCCAATGATTATTCTTTCGAAGAAGTGTACCGAAGAATGGTTCGGTCGAAAGGACGGAAAGACGATATTCTAATTTCACTTTCAACTTCTGGCAATTCCAAAAATATTATTTTGGCCATGGAAGAAGCACAAAAAATAGAAATGATTAACATTGCGATGTCAGGTCAAACTGGAGGTGGAATGAAAAAATATGCTGACTATTTATTGAATGCACCTTCGATGGACACTCCTCGGATTCAAGAAGCGCATATTCTGATGGGTCATATTTTTTGTGAATTAATTGAAAAAGAAATGGAAGCATAACCGTTTCATAACAATATGATTACAAATAATTTCACCTCAAAAATATCTCGTTTCCAAGATGCGATATTATTTATTTTAGCCTTGGGTTTAATTATTTATTCTTCCTCTCGAGCTACTTTGCTCAGCTTAACTTGCGATGAAGCGAGTACTTATTTTAGTCATGTTCCCAATTCTATTTGGTCGTGTTTTTTTTCGGAATCCTGTTGGGTTGATGCGAATAATCATTTGCTCAATACTTTTTTGATGCAAGTCTCGATAGGTGCATTTGGTATTTCTGAATTGACTTTACGGTTACCAAATTTGTTTGGACATTTAATTTATTTGATATTTTCCATTCTTTTAGTTCGGAGATATTCCAATAACTTATGGATCGGAATAGCAGGTTTTTGTTTGTTGAATTTGAATCCGTTTTTATTGGAGTTTTTTTCTTTGGCAAGAGGATACGGTTTGGGAGTTGGTTGGATGATGGTGAGTATTTATTTTTTATTTCGCTGGGTAGAAAGTAGGGAATTGAATTTGGGAATGTATTGTTATGTGGGAGCCTTTTTGGCGGTTTTAAGTAATTTTATATTCCTCAATTATTGGGCAAGTGCTACCGCAGTTTTTATTTTTTTCATTTTGGAAAAACAATTTTTTGGAGAAAATGAGAAACAGGGAAGTAGTTTTTTGAAATCAATTGGACTTCCAGTTTTGTCTTCTATTGCTTTATTTTTTTTAATAAAAAATCCAATTCAGTTTTTGCAGTCGAAGGGAGAATTTGTTTATGGAGCAGAAAGCTTGGTGGAAAGTTTTGTAGGAATGGTTAGAGTAAGTGTGATGAGTCAAGGATATTTTAATCCGAATACGACGACGGTTTTTGTGATTATATCTTTGTGTCTATTGAGTTTTTCTTTATTTTTTGGTGTTTCTTATTTTTTCAAAAAAAGAAAAAACTCTTTTTCAAAAATTCATTTTGCTGGAGTTGGTTTGTTGAGTTTGATGATGTTAGCAATGGTAGTTCAATATTATTTGTTAGATGTCAAATATTTGATGGGACGAAAATCAACGATGTTGTTTCCATTTTTTGGATTGGGAGTATATCTATTTTTAGAATTTTCATTTCGAGAAAAAAGTAAAAATTGGACTATTGGTTTTGCTCTATTAATTTCTGTTTTTTCATTTAATCATTTTTACCGAACGTTTGATTTGAAGGAAACGGTGGAGTGGAATTATGATGCTTACACGAAAGATATGATTCAATATTTGGATGAAAATGAGGAACAGGATCAGAAAATAAATTTAGGTGTATTTTGGATTTATGAACCAGCGAGTGAGTTTTATAAAAAGTATTTTTCAATAATGAAAATTGGAAAAGTAGAACGTTTGACTAAAGTTAATTTTGATGAAATTGATGTGTTTGATTTTATTTACATTCGGAAAGATCAAATGGATTTGGTGCAGGATAAATATATTTTGGAAAAGGAATTTGGGAGTGCAGGAGCATTATTTAAAAAGAAAAAATAATTATGGAAAATACAGGTTGGACACTTTTTTTAGATCGAGATGGCGTAATCAATCGTAGGCTGGTTGATACTTACGTCAAGGGTTGGGAAGAATTTGAATTCACTCATCGAGCATTGGAAGCGATTAATATTTTTGGAAAACATTTTGACACCATCGTGGTGGTGACTAATCAACAATGTATTGGGAAAGGCGAATTGACAACGGATGAACTCGATTTGATTCATACTAATATGAAAAAGGAAATTGAAACGGCTGGTGGATTTATTAATAAAGTTTATTATTCTCCAAATTTGAAAGCTGAAAATTCACCTTCTCGAAAACCAAATCCTGGAATGGGATGGCAAGCAAAAAGAGATTTTCCAAAAATAAATTTCCAAGAATCCATCATGGTAGGAGACTCATTTTCAGACATGGAATTTGGTTGGCAACTAGGAACTAAAACTGTTTTTATAGAAGGTAAAGAAGAAGAAACGGAACGAACAAGACAGATTCCAGTAGATGGGAGATTTGAAAATTTATGGCAATTAGCTGAATATTTAGAATCCCCTCAGTCAGATTTAATTACCTTTTAAAACTTTGTTTTGGTATTAGAAATGTTTGTAACTTGTTGATTATCAATAGGTAAGCTTTGTTTTTTTGGCGTAATCATTGTTTTTAGTGAAAGATTGATCCAGATTATCATAACTAAAAATAACTATCCATGAAATTATTAATCTTAACGGCTAGTTTAGTTTTAGCTACAATGAGCAGCTTAATCGCTCAAAATAATTCACCAGGATTCGCAAGTTCTTCCAATTCGAAAAAAGCACAATCCCAATTTGAAGGAATGCAACCAATGCCATTTCAAGCATTTGATATGAATGGGAATACCCATTTTTTGCCAGAATACAAGGGCAAAGTAGTGGTCATTGCATTTTGGGCAACTGGCGACGAAACGTCTCGACAACAAATCAAAAGTTTAAATCGGGTAAAGCGAGAATTTTCCTCAGAGGAAGTTGCAGTTATTTCTTTTGCCGAAGAAGACAAATCGGATTTAGTTTCTTTTTTGAAAAATAATAAAATTGAATATCCGGTAATCCCAAATTCAAAACATCTTGGAGAAATTGGATATGGTGGAGATTTGGGAACTTCTCGAATTTTTATTTTAGATAAAAAAGGAATGGTTCAAAAAGTGATTATTACTAAAAATGAAGAAGTGATGGGAACGTATAATACCATGAAACCAATCATCAAAGATTTGATGAGATAAAGGTTGGAGAAAGAGAGTTGGAATAATTAGTAAAAAAATAAAGGCTACAATTTTAAATTGTAGCCTTTATTTTTTTAGATCTTAAAAAGGTGCCCCATCAAATCCTGCTTGGTTTTTAAGTAAGCATGATTTTCTTTTTTTGGAGGAATGATGAGAGGAATCCTTTTTTCAACTTCTATATCGGAAAGTTCGATTGCTGCAATTTTATCGGGATTGTTGGTCAAAAGTTTGACCTTTTTAATGCCTAGGTTTTTCATAATTGTAATAGCGGTATTATATTCTCGAGCATCGACTTCTAAACCTAGGTGGGTATTGGCATCAGCAGTATTAACTCCGGTATCTTGAATCTTGTAGGCTTTGAGTTTGTTAATTAGCCCAATACCTCGACCTTCCTGTCGAAGGTAAATAATGATTCCACCTTGTTCAGACGCAAGTTTCATTGCAGTATCTAATTGTTCCCCGCATTCACAACGATGAGAGTGAAAAAGGTCACCAGTCATACACTCTGAGTGAATTCTTAAAAGTACAGATTTAGCGTTGTCGAAATTTTCATGAACTATTGCCAGGTGAGGCATTTTATCGCTTTCATCATCTGCGAAAGCGATCATATTGAAATTTCCCCAATCAGTAGGAAGCATGGCTTCTGCTTGTCTTTTCATGTCTCTTTTCTCTAGTTATTTCTAAAACACAAATATAACTATCTTCTAGACGCAAATGTTTATAAAAGTATAATATATGTCTTTGGCATTGTAGACTGTAAATTATATTTAGGCTTTCCCTTTTAATTCTGTTTCCGTGGTATAATTATTGTTTTCTTATCTAGGTATTATAGAAAATGGTTATTTGACTTATATTCTTAGACCATGATCTAATAGACTTGAATCTTACCTTTTTTTTTTTTAAACTTCACACTAACACCTTTTATGTTCTCAATTTTCATGATATAAAATCAATTTTTATCTATAAAAATTTGATAATGAGTGAGTTGAGGATAATTTAGTCTAAAGCCCAGCTTAGGTATGAAAATTTTTAACAACGCCCAAAAAGTATTTAATCGGAAGAAACTAGTTTTTGAAAAACCTGAAAAGGGGAACAGGATACTAGTTTTTGACCTGGGGATATTACCTACCATAGCTTTGCTATTATTGCTACTTTCCACATTTGGAGCGAGTATTTTTTTTACAAAAGATAAAATTCCAAAATATTTTTCCACAAAAAAATCATCGGATGTAGCTGGACAAGTTTCAGTTTCCAAGACTTTGATTTCGCCAGTAGGTGGGATCACTTTATTGAGTTCTGGTAATACAGATGAATGGGCAGAGTATGGATCAAGTAAGGTTGCTGCAAATAAAGTTCCTTTTTCTACTTTGCAAGTAGAAAAATTACCAGATGTCATTACTTCAAATTTATTGGCTTGGAATGGTATTTCTGATTTGGCAGCAAGTACATCTGGAATTGTCGAAATATCTTTTTTAGCACTTGATACTGGTACAAGTTGTTGTTGAAGTTTTGGGAGAGAATGCGCTAGGTGATCTTGGAAGGACTTCAACCGATTCTGGTGATACAAGTGTTATATTGCTTCTTCCTGGACAAGTTACTTTATCAATGGCGGTATCCAGTTAAGAGCAACGGTCCATTTCAAGTTAATCTGCTGACTGGTGATAAATGTATTGATTACGCAACAAGATGGTTTACGCTTTCAGTAAAATAAAATTGGAGTGATAGTTATTTAACTCTTGTTGGAAGAGAAGTAGATGCTGATCCAAATGCCTCAACATATATACATCTCTACAATCCAAATAATAATTTGATTGTGGTAAAATGGGATACTGAAGGTGGTGCTCAAGCTGATATTAATATTCTTGCGAATAGTTCAACTTGGGTAGAAAATGCCTAATGCGACGGGTGCACATTTTCATACAACTGGTGGCGAAATATTTTATCCAGTTGCAACAATTGATGCTGAAGGAGAAGGAGGTATACCTGGTTGGGGGTTTGCAATTATTGCAGCTGCTTGGGGACAAGATTCCGCAACTTCTGATGGAGAAAGTGCGGTCGTCGAGATTGATATGGGAATAGGTATTCCAAATGGAATTCCATTTAATACAAAGGAATGTGTTGACTTAACGTATCAATTAAATAATGATGGATTGTACGATGTATGTGAAGAATTATCTTACACCGTTTCAATTCAGATTTCAGGAGCATTACCATTTTCCGCAAATACTATTTTGATTACAGATACTCTTGCCAAAGAATTAGATTATATATAACTATATCGTTTATTGTGATACTAACCCAATCCTTACATTTTCAGTTGATTCAATTCCAATTGGATGCAAATATGTTATTCAAATAATTTGGGAAGCGGAAGATAACTGTTCTAACATCGTAAGAGATACTTAAAATGTTACTGTTGATGTTTCTTTGACGGCAAGTGCAAGTGTAACTTCTGATTACAATACTCAAGATATAAGTTGTAATGGAGCAAGTGAGGGGGAAGCTTCGGTAGTTGTTTTAGGAGATTATTATCCATTTTATTATTTTGGGGTAAGCATAATAGTGATTCTATTTTAAATGCAGTAGCAGAGTAAACATATGCTGTTACAGTTGTAAATTCAGTTAGATGTACTACAACTTCAAGTGTAACTATTTCAGAACTTACTCTACTTCAAGCGACTCCAAAAGCTGACACTGCAATGTGTGCAGGAGTACCTTTTGAATTAGATATTACACCAAGTGGTGGAAGTGGGACTTATGCTTATCTATGGGATAATGGATTAGGAAATGGGCATAGCCATTTGGTTAATCCATTGGCAACTACAATTTATACAGTCACAGTTACGGACATAAATAGCTGCACATTTACTGATCAAATTACGGTAACGATAGTAAGTTGTGCGGAGGATTGTACTGATGGAATAGATAATGATTTAGATGGATTGAGAGATTGTGATGATTCTGATTGTACACCAATTGCCAATAATGTTGTTTTAAGTACATGTGATAATTCCAATGAAACTGGTTTGGAACCTTATTTTTATATGATACGAATCCAACGGTTTTATCCGAACCTGGAGTGATGATTTCATATCATTCTACTTTGGTAGATGCTCAAAATGGTACTAATATTTTGATAAGTCCATACACGAGTACTGGTGCTTTAGTTTATTCTAGAGTAGAAAGAATCTCAACTGGATATTTCGCTAATTCAGAAATTACACTTGCTGTAGAATTGAAATGCCCTGAAAATTGTAATAATGGAAAAGGCGATGATGGCGATGGATTGATCGATTGATCGATTGTGATGATCCAGATTGCCCCTGTTGTAAAGCTGATGACTCCTGTATCTTTTTTTGAAAATGTATGGTATAATTATTGGCTTAATACGTTGATAGACAGAATTAAGCAGGAATTTTAAGAATAAGATTTTTCCGTTCGTTCCGGTTCAGACTGGTTTGATAGTTCTTCTATAAAGAAATATTTGCATAGCCTGGATCTGGGAGGATTTTTTCAGGAAAATAGCGGAAAGATAAGCTTTCATATGAACACGTAAAAACAAGCTTAATTTTGTCCATAAACTTACTTGTTTGAAGAAGTTCTTTCTATCACTTATAATTTGTTACCTTGTTTTTTGATAGGAATAATTCGAAACACTTTCTCCTAGAAATAGGATTTAATATATAAAAGTGTTTATAGACAAAATGTTTATCTATAAAAAATACAGTATAAGATAGACTTTGTTAAAAATAGGAGTATCTCCTTTCAAAAAATAATAAATACAGCTTTCATCTCCTTTCAATTAATAAAACTACTAACAGTCACTAACCCTTTTTTTATTTACTACTACAGGTTTTAAACATGTAGGAATCAATACTATTTCGCGAACCTAAATATGTAAAAGGAGTACTTGAATTAAACAAGTCTGTCCAAGGTGTGATAGTCAGTAGTGGTTCTTCTGATTTGGATTTTAATTCAAGAGCAAACTGAACTGAGGTATTTTTAGTATCACCTACAAGTGATGAAAGTACTAGGGATAGAGGTTTGACTTTATCAGATCCTGAAAAGATATACCTACTTTGTCAACCGTAGATGAAAAGTTGTTCCTTATTTTAGGTTATTTCAAAAACTAATCACTACCAGAAATGCTAGGCGCGAGTTATGTTTTTTCGCAAGCATAAGCTAGTAGATGGATAAAAATATTATGACTTATTTTGCAGGATAGTCTTAACAGTTTACAACTTCTTCCTCAAAGAAAAGGAAGTCGAATTGCTCAAGTATTAACTCGTTTATAAGTGACTCAATTTTTCAAGATGTTACGGAACACTTAATTTATCGAGCACAATATTATACCACTCAAAAGTTTTTTTAAAAAAAATACTCACCCTTAAAAATAACCTCATTACGACTAAAAGTCAATTTGTGGTTTCTCTCAGTCAAATTCACGAAGGTACTATGTACTATAAAAAATGGAGACGAAGACCAACTCTTTTTTTCTGATAACATTCATTTGCTTCAGGATGCGGGGTATCAAGGTTTTTTAACTTCAAAATATATTCATAGTTCAGTCATAAAAAAGAAACTAGAAATGGTGAATTGACTCCGTTAAAAAAAGGATACAGTCTTGGATTTTTTGTGCTACTTTTTTCTTCAAGGAAAAAAGAGTAGTATAATTCGGGCAGTAAAATAAGCATATTGTTTGTACTAACAGTTTTTTATTTGCTCACTATAATCAGCGTAGACACATAACATAAGAGTTGCCAGACCTTTCAGGTGTAATCAGTCTGTTTTTAAAAGGAAGTCTATTTAGGATTTCGGGATATACTTTACCAAATACAATCTAATAATGAAAAAGGTTTTAAAAAACACAGTCATATTCGTATTGCTTTTATTTTTACCAACTCTTATGTTTACTCAAACAATTAATGTAGGAATACTTTCCTCTTTTGAAGCTTATACTGGAGAGGGAGCAATTTCAAATGCAGGAACTGTTACAGGCTATGTTGGCTCAGATAATGGAATAGTAACCGGGTTTGACCCACCAGTTTATACTGGTATAGTATACAATGCTGATAGTGTAACTGCTCAGGGGAAAATGGATTTGTTTAGGTTGTATATTCATCTTAATGATATTTTTGTAACATTCCCTGGTACTCATGCTGCAGCTTTTGGAGGTGGGGAAACTATCCCTCCCGGCGTGTATTCCATACCAGGTGCTGGATCTATAGGGGCAATTCTTACTCTTGATGGGGGAGGAGATCCTGATGCTTTTTTTATAATTAAATATCAAGGAGCAATGACAGTAGGAGCAGGAGCAGAGGTTGTTTTAAGTAATGGAACACAATCTTGTAATGTTTTCTGGATTGCAGAAGGAGCGATTTCTGTTGGAGCAGATGCTGTTATAAAAGGAACTTTATTTGGAAAGACAGGAGCTGTTGGTCTTGGTGCAGATTGTGATATAGAAGGAAGGATGCTTAGCTTGGATGGAGCAATAACTATAGGTATTGGAAGTGTAGCAATTCCACCTTCTGGAGTTTGTACCATTCCACTAAATTGTTTAGACATCTGTAGTCCTGCTGCTGCTGTTGATGTCTTAGGAAGTGTTGAGCGTTTTGCCCTTTTTACTAGTTGTGGTGCTGTGTCAAATACAGCGACATCTGGAATTTATGGCGACATAGGCACAGATGGGGGGGGGGCTATAACTGGTTATGGTAGCTCAGTTCATTTCGGATCAACTTATACTGCGGATGCTATTACAGCACAAGCCAAAATAGATTTAGATATCGCTTATAATGCACTTCTTCTTTTACCAAATACTTCAACTGGACACACGCCAGCTTTTGGATTTGGAGAAACGATATCTACTGGAGTGTATTTTATAAATGGCGCAGGATCCTTAGGAGGAACTATTACTCTTGATGGGGGAGGAGATCCCAATGCAATATTTGTTTTTAAGTTCGCAGGTGCATTTACAGTAGCGGCACAATCAAAAGTAATTTTAGCTAATGGAACGCGTCGTTGTAATGTTTTTTGGGTTGGTGGTGTTGGAGTTGCTACTGGTGCTGTTAATATAGGAGCTTTTGGTATTATGAAAGGAACAATACTATCTCATGGCGGAGCCTGTAATTCAGGAGCAGGTGCATTTATAGGGGGACGACAGCTTTCTACAGCTGGAGCAGTCAATACTAATACAGGTATAATTTATAATGATTGTGATGAAAATATAGACTGTATACCAGAAGTTAATCCAACGACACTTGCCACTTGTGATAACTCTAATGGAACAGGTTTAGGAATATTCTTTTTACATGATGCAAATTCAATAGTAACTACGATCTCAGGAGTAACAATTACATATCATCCGAGCATGTCGGATGCTCAAAATGATATCAATGTCTTAGTAAGTCCATATATCAGTTTAGATGGTACAGTCTACGTAAGGGTAGAACGGGTTTCGGCAGAATGTTTTAATACGGCTGTAATCACACTAGATGTAGGAGTTGGATGCCTAGAAAATTGTGTAAACGGAGTCGATGATGATGGAGATGGATTGATCGATTGTGACGATTCTGATTGTCCTTGTTGTGATGCTTATTCACCTGTCTTAAATGGAGTTATCAAGAAAGCACCATAGTTAAGTATTAAGTATTTTTTTTCAAAATAAGTGATGGGACACAATAATTGATACATTATGGCGGTCTCTTTTTTATCTACTTTTCGTTACAAGAATACTAACTACCCTCAGGGGGAGCTCCGTTTTTTGCGCCTCAATTAGATGAAAAATAGCCTCTGTCATAATGCATCAATTATTATCTCCCAGTATTTAGAACATATTTTCATTTTATTCGCGGCAAGTTTTTTTCTGAAAAATTTGCTTATTTCTTAGTAAACCTGAGTACTCGATTAACCCTACCTAAATCTTCCTCTCTTTTTATTTATATACTACAAATTTTTACATGTGTTTATTTATTTATGATGTGGGAAAACATCATTTTGTTGGTATAATTATTGTCTCTTCTGATATATATAGTTTTTACATGTGTTAATTCTAAAAATGAAATTTTACATCATTACATCAAAGAGAATTACCAATTTAAAACTAAGCTATAAAATAAATTTTTATTCCCATTTCCTATTTGTTAGTTAAGGTTGATTTAAATACTTAGCTAGCTGATGGAGTAAACGAACCTTTAATGAGTATAAGTTTCACTTCTATTCTTTGCGCAGTTAGAAGTTATAAATATTCACAAATTCTTCTAAAGTCTAACAAAGTCATATGGCTACTTTGTATAGGCTTTTTGTCGTTTACCCAAGTTGTTTCAGCTCAATGTGATGTTACACCCACCTTAGCATTAGAAGCTACCGATCCAGGAAATTGTGTAGATGGTTTAAATATAGAAGTTACTGGAAATTGTACGACTTACCGCTGGTTTTTAGATGGGATAGAGGTTTATGGTGAAACAAGCTCCATCTTAAATACTAGCCCTTATGGAAACGGAGACTATAGAGTAATGGGAACAGGAGGAACAAATGCACCTTCAGATAGTTCGGTTATATTTAATGTTCTATGTGAAATTTGTGGAAATAATCTTGATGATGATCTTGATGGAGATATTGATTGTGCTGATTCTGATTGTGCAGCTTATGAAGGATGTACAGATTGTGATGTTGACGGAGTTGTAGATAATCAGGATTATTGTTTTTGTGATGCATCTTTACTTTTATCATTAAATACATATGGATGTGGGTTTCCTGATTCTTGTGAATTTAAAGTTACAGATATAGTAGGTATAGATACCTCAGGAGTTAATTATGATCCTACTTATATTACGATTTATATTTTGGCAGATAGCACAGGTGAGATTGTTGATACTTCAATGACTCCAGAGTTTGCAATTATTTTTCCTGGGAAATATATGATTACAGCCATTAATTTTGAAGACAACGGAAGCATTACAAATTTGGCTATTGGAAATGAGCTAAATACAGTAACTGCTGATTGTTATGATATGTCAAATGCTTTGACTTTAAAAGTTTGTCCAGAAGAAGACTGTAGTGATGGAATAGATAATGATGATGATGGATTAGTAGATTGCGAAGATCCTGATTGTGCTCCAGTCGCAGGAATCAACATACAGCTTTTGGGTACATGTGTAAATAATGATTTTATTTTTGTTTCAGATTCTACGATAGTTGGTGCAATTTATAGTTGGACTTTGGGAATTGGATCAACTCCCTCAATAGCTTCAGGAGCAGGGGTTACTGTTATTTATAGTACCTGTGGAACAAAAGAAATTATTTTAAGTGTTACAGAAAATGGATGTACGGTTAGTGATACAGTTTATGTAGATGTTGTTGATGATATAGCACCAACCTTTACAGCACCTTCAGATATAACAATTAATTGTGAAGATGATATAAATAATTTAGCTCTGACTGGGAATGTGTCAGGGGTAACGGATAATTGCTCTTTACAAGATACTACTTATACCGATGATATTTCTGCCCAAACAGGTTGTACTAATACTGGTACAGTTACTCGAACGTGGTCCGTTAAGGATAATTGCGGGAATGCTATAAATATAGATCAAACTATAATAGTAGTAGATAATACTGATCCGGTGATCAGTTCAAGTTTAGTAGATCTCACCGTAGAATGTGATGCCGTCCCCGCGGGTGATCTCACCACGGCAAGTGCAAGTGATAATTGTGATACGGATGTAGTGATTAGTTTTGTAGATGTAATATTGGGAGGGAGTTGTACGGATGAATATACGATCACTCGAACTTATACTGCAACAGATAATTGTGGGAATACCGCTGATTTTATCCAAACGATCAATGTAGTAGATAATACTGATCCGGTGATCAGTTCAAGTTTATTAGACCTCACCGTAGAATGTGATGCCGTCCCTGCGGGTGATCTCACCACGGCAAGTGCAAGTGATAATTGTGATACGGATGTAGTGATTAGTTTTGTAGATGTAATATTGGGAGGGAGTTGTACGGATGAATATACGATAACTCGAACTTATACTGCAACAGATAATTGTGGGAATACCGCTGATTTTATCCAAACGATCAATGTAGTAGATAATACTGATCCGGTGATCAGTTCAAGTTTATTAGACCTCACCGTAGAATGTGATG
>Ga0209712_10003108_pt1 | contig 13521 bp, 14 predicted proteins | sample ArcOceMetagenome_FD_187443 | JGI IMG/M metagenome (GOLD analysis project Ga0209712, IMG submission 187443) | Marine eukaryotic phytoplankton communities from Arctic Ocean - Arctic Ocean - Greenland ARC118M Metagenome (SPAdes) (version 2) | ecosystem: Environmental > Aquatic > Marine > Oceanic...
TTACCTTTGGTTTTTTACCCTTGGAAATACTGTCGATAATAGCTTCCTCCAACGCTTTTGGACAAAGATTCCAAGTATCTAGTTCACTATCAATAAATATCGGCGTAGCACCTTGATATAGGATAGGATTTGCTGATGCAGAAAAAGTCATGCTTTGGCAAAGTACGGTATCCCCTGCTTTAACGTCCAATAAAATAAGCCCTAAATGAATTGCAGCTGTTCCTGAACTTAAAGCACCTGCATGAGATTGCTCACCTAAATATTTTTCCAAATCACTCTCAAAACCATTTACATTAGGACCTAATGGTGCCACCCAATTGGAATCAAAGGCTTCTTTTACAAATTTTTCTTCATTTCCTCCCATGTGAGGGGAAGAAATCCATATTTTTTTATTCTCTGTCATTTCTTTAATTTTTGAAAACTACCCGCTCCAGTTATGAACCTCTAAAAACGTATTCTCGTTTAAATAGCAGATTAATAATTTACCGTGCCTAAGGGATTCTATAAACTCAAAAAAAAACTATAATTTCATTACAACCTATTTTAATCGAATCCTTTTGTTGATAGTAAAGAGCAGTCTTGCAACTTAATTATTTCTTTTAATAAAACAAAAGACCATTTCAATTAAGTTTTAAAATTCCATTAAGATCTCCTCAAAAACGTTTCATATATCGTTTTGTTTAATTTCTGTTATATCGCATGAACATAATAATGTCTACTATCTAGTATTTTATGTTTATAATTTACTTATCAAAACTAAAAATTTCTCCATGACCTGGGAAAATAATAGATTCATCTATTATTTTTTTAAACTTTTTAAAAGAGCTTAAAAAATCTAAGCGATTACCTGAAGGTAGTTTAGTAATTGTAGACTCATCTTTAATCAAAAAATCTCCTGTAAAAAGTTTTTTCTCCACGAGATAACTTAATGATGAATCCGTATGACCTGTTGTTTTCAAAACTTTTATTTCGAAAGAATTAATAGTTATATTATCATCTCGTATTATTTCAAAATTCGCATTTAAAATTTCATAACCAACTTGATCATAGTAAAATGATAAATTTTTTCTTTTATTTTGAATTCTTTCAATCGTTTTTAAAGAACCATATATTTTAATTTCAGGATATGATTTTAATAATTCATTAACTCCGTATATATGATCAAAATGCTCATGTGTAAGCAATATTACTGCTGGAGTTTTACCAATAATACTAAAATAGTCTACTAATTTACTAATATCTTGATTTCCTGGATCAATAATTAAGCAGTTTTCAGATTCTGAATCACTCAAAATATAGGTGTTAGAATCTACAGGTTTATTAATTAACTTTTCAACTATAATCATTAAATGGTAGTTTACAAAACAGAAGTCCTACCTCCATCAATAACAATTGATTGACCCGTTATCCACTTTGAAGCACTTGAAAGCAAGAAAATAACAGGCAATGCAATATCTTTCGCTTCACCATACCCTAAAGGATATTTAGAACGATCAATATCCATTACTTCTTTTGATAAAATATTTTCTGCTTGCATAGACATCTCTGTTTCTACCATACCTGGTTGAATTGTGTTCACTCTTATGTATTTGGACGATAGTTCATTTGCATATACTTTGCTGATCGTATCTAAAGCTGATTTTGTAATAGCGTACAACCCATTCCCTTTAGCGCCTCTAATAGCAGAAATAGAGCTTATAAAAACAACAGATGCTTGTTTGTTAATTTTCTTTTTCTTCAACAATTCAGAAAATAAAACCAAAACACAATCTAAATTTATTTTTCTAATGTTTTCGTAATCACTATAATTAAAAAAATGCATTGGACTTACATGAGCAATACCTGCTGAATGAACAAAACCATCGATTTTTCGAGTCAGTTTAGATACTAATAAATGAAGATTTTCTATTTCTACTAAATCAAACTTAATCGCTTTAGATTGCTCTAATTTATGATCATCGATGTAGTTTTGTAATTTTTCGATATTTCTACCGATTCCAATAAAATTACCGCCAGCTATCGTGATTTGTTTACATATTTCAAGGCCGATTCCAGATGTAGCCCCAGTTACTAAAATTATTTTATCCTTTAAAGAGAAATTAGTATCCTTCATATTCAATTAATTCATTTACAAACACATCTCCTGTCTCAAAATACCCACTACCAATACTTAAACCAACACCAAAACCGCACATAGCAATTTTTTTATTTCTTGCTTCAGTGCCTAAAAGTGATAAGGTTAAAGGTATACTTGCTGAACTTGTATTACCATATTTTATCATTGAATAAGGAACCTGAATATTTTCTAATTTTATTTTTTTTCTAATCATTTCTAACATAAACTTATTAGCTTGATGAAAAAGAAAATAATCTATATCAGAAACTTCCTTACTCATTTGTTTTAGAAACGATTTTATTTCGCGCGGTACTTGTGTTATCCCAAAAGAAAAGACATCTGTTCCATTCATTTTAGGATTCACTTTAGTTCTCTTATTACCATCTTTATCTTCAATAAGGCATAGTGATTCTTCCGAGAATCTATTTCGATAACCTCCATCTGGAATAATTATCGATTGAAACCCAGAACCGTCTGTCCAAAGTTTAAAATTAATATTTTTACCTTCATTATATTCAAAAGCGGTCGCACATCCTGCATCCCCAAATAATGGAGACAATGCTTTATCTTCCCTATTTGCTAAAAGACTAGATGAATCACCTACTAATAACAGCCCTTTTTTAAAACCCTGAGAAGTTAGCATTGACGAAATTACAGATGCACCATAAACAAAACCACTGCATCCCAATGGAATATCGAAACAAGCTGTGTTTTTAGATAAACCAAGGCGATCTTGTAAAATTATTGCAGTGTTAGGAAGTAAATAATCTGGAGTTTGCGTAACCATAATTAACACTCCTATTTCTTCCTTTTTCCATTCTAATTTTTTAATTAATAACTCGGCAGCTTCATAGCACAAATCCGAAACCAAAACACCGGACTCTAAATGTCTTTTTTCTTCGACCCCTGTCATTTCGATAAATTTTAGTGCTTCCTCAGAAGAATTAAAAAGTGGGTTTTCTAAATTAGATGCTTTAGTTTTTGGAACACAACTAACTGAACCAGAAACCTGCACATTAGAGATGTTTAAGATGCCGTCTGTCATAGTTATTTCGCTTGTATTCTAATATGCAAATCTTCCAAAGTGCTACTTTCTTTAATATCCGCACCATTAATCTGTTTTTCATACTTTTCATCGACCATTGCGATTAGCATTAAAGTAGTCATAGAATCCCACTCATCTAAATTTTTAAAATCTGTATTTTCATTTATTTCGTCTGCTTCCGTATCATCCAAAATTTCATAAAAATGTGTAATAAATTCTTTCATACTAATTAATTTTTAAATTTGTATTTTTTTTGCTGGCATACCAAAATAGGTACAGTTATTTTTTATATTTTTTAAAATCATTGTATAGGACCAGATATCGTTATTATCTCCTAAAGTTTTGTTTTGTAGAATTGCTGAATTTAAACCAAAAGTATTACCATTGCCAATAGTAACATGGCCTGAGACAGAAACTCTAGGAGAAAAAGTGTTAAAATCCCCTATTTTAGAATCATGCCCTATTCCTGTTCTAGCGCCAATAACGTTAAAATCACCAACACTCACGTTCCCTGTAATACCTACAAAATCCATTATAATATTTCCTTTCCCTATTGTACTATATTCTTTATCAAAAATAAAAGTTCCATCCATTAAATTGGGAAAATTAATTTTAATTTTTTCTTCTAAGAATTTTTCAACAATACAGCTTCTTATTTTTGGATTGTTGATTGCAATTATCACATCATTCTCGATATCTTTTTCACTTTTACACTTAACGGTAAAGTCGTTAATATTGGAAACAACATCAACACCTCTAACCTTAGTGCCCATTTTTTCTAAATCATCATCAATAATATAAATATTATTCCAATAGTTTTTGTAAAATCGATCAATTAAAAACAAAACTTCTATAGTGAATCCTCCTGCACCAATTAGGTATAAATCTTTCATAATCTAATAATTTATTATTTTACAGAACTCTAATTTTTCTAATTTCCATTTAATAATACTCCAAGTTAAACCAACACCAAAACCACCAAAACAAACTTTATACGAATTGTTTAATGCTTTTTCACCAAGGTTTTCACACACATTTAAAGGAACTGTAATACTACTTCCATTTCCATATTTTTGGCAGATGTTATTCGGCATTTGCTCATAAGGAATCTTCATTTTATCGGCCAATTTCTTTAACATAAATTTATTAGGCTGATGAAAAAGATAGTAATCAAAATAAGATTTATCAATTTTTAAAGTGTCGAACATTTCCTGAATCATTTCCGGTACTTTCGTCTGAACAAAGTTAAAAACTTCATCACCCTTCATTACTAAATGATCTAATGACCGAAAATTACCTGACGCATCCTCTTTCAATTCTGCTGTTTCTGATGTTGAAGGAAGCCTAAAACCACCTGCAGGAATTTGCAAACTCAAAGCACTTGTACCATCCATCTTAATAAACATATCGATTTCTTCGTTATCCGATGAATTTTCGATAATTGTTATCGTAGCACCATCACCAATTAAAGGACGACTATTTCTATCTTTTATTGAGACTTTCTGACTTAAGACATCCGCATTTAATAAAACTACTTTATCAATACTCCCTGTATTTAACAGCATAAATGCTTGCATTAAACCTACTTCAAAACCCGCACAACCTTGATTTATATCCATCGAAATAACATCTTGCCCCAAACCAAGTCTTCCCGAAATTACGTTGGATGTTGCAGGTAAAAAATAATCTGGAGACTGCGTGCATAAAACAACGGCTCCAATAGTATCTTTATCTAATAAATTATTATCGAATAAATAATTCATTCCAAAAACACACAAGTCAGAAACAGTCGTCTTACTATCGACAATTCGCTGGGTGCCGTAACCCATAATTTTACCAAGCTTGATACTTTGTTTTTCCGTGAAATTATAATTACCTATTTCATCTATAAACTTCACTTCATTCTCAGGAAGAACGGATAGAATTCCAGATATTCTTTTATTTTTGAAGGATAGCTTCATGTATGTTCAGCGTTATTTTTTATCAATAAGATTTAATATTGCTTCTATACTATCAAAATTTTCTGGAAGAATTTTCGCGCCATCTATTGCAATATCAAAACTTTCTTCTATATCTGACACTATTGAGATAATATCGAAAGAATCTAACATTCCTTTGGCGATAAAATCTGTATTTTCCATATTAAAATCAAATTCGGGACGTATCTCTGTCAATATTTTAATAATTTCTTCTTTCATTATTCTCTATATAATATATAATTAGTTAATCCGTCTTCTTTAAATCCAAGGTGTTCATGTGCTAGAATTACATTTTTATTTTTTTGACTTATCCATGATATAATCCTAACTATTTCAGGGTCAAATGTTAAAACACGCTTCATTAATGTGTTCCCATATTTTCTACCTCTATAATTTTCTAAAACTAACCAATATCTAAATTCTAGCGTAGTTCCTTTTTTTTCAGTAATAAAGAAGGCGACTATTTGTCCTTTATCTTTGATTAAAAATATTGTTTCAGTTAAATTTTTTAATTCTTCTAAAGAAGGAATCCTTCCAGAATATAAATCAAAGTTGGTCTCTAATAGATGATGTATGGTTACTATATCTTTATCACTAGCCATTTCTATGATACTAAAATCAACACCTTTAACATCTACATCTTGTTTATCTCTAAACATTCTATTAAACGTATCATATATTTTAAATCCTCCTTTTTGTTCAAATGATTCTAAAACAGGGTTCCATTTCTCTTTTTTAGAATGACGCACTACAACTTCAGCAACCAATGCTTTTTCTTTAAAAATAGTCCAATTAATTTTGGTGAAATCTTGAATATAAAAATACAATCTCCAAAAGCTATAGCTCGTTTTTTCGATAAACAATAATGCGGACAATTGAGTATCAATTAGAGTACTACTTTTTTCAAGCTTGCTTAAAGTATCTTTACTAGACCAATAAGAATTAGTGCATCTAATTCCTTTTTGTATTTGTTGAATGTATTTTTCTTTCATAGAAATAAGCTTACAATTAAAACATCTTTTTTAACTCCTTTTTGTCAATTTTACCATTTGAATTCAAAGGAAATTGTTCAACTTTAATCCATTTTGTTGGAATCATATATTTTGGTAAAGTACGAATTAATTCTTTTCTAATTTCTACATTTGACCTATTGGAAATAAAAAAAGCTACAATTTTTCTTTTGACATCATCATATAAAATACAGGAATCACTAACGTCTTCCACCCCCAATATGGCAGTTTCAATTTCACCTAACTCTATACGATACCCCATATGTTTTATTTGCGAATCTTTTCTTCCTACAAAGAGTATTTCACCAAATTCATTTTCATAAACTAAATCGCCCGTTTTATATATTAAATCAGGATATAAACTATGCAAGGGGTTTTGAATAAAAGCTAATTTCGTTTTTTCTATATCATTATAATACCCAAAAGCCAATGAAGAGCCACGCACGCACAACTCGCCTAATTCTCCTTTCTTTACAAGCTTACCTTTTTCTGTTAAAATAAATGTCTGAATATTTTTACAAGCTTTACCAATCGGTAACGATTCATCATCATTAAAAGTTCTATTCACAATATAATACGTTGCTATTACAGTAGTTTCTGTTGGACCGTATAGATTGGAATATAACGCTGCTGGATGGTTTTTTCTCCAATAGTTTAAATGTTTGTTTGACATGACTTCACCAGCAAATAAAATTTTATTTAGAGAAGTAGGCTTTACCGTTGAAAAAGCATCAAATTTTGAGACACTGTTTAAAACAGAAGGCACCCAAATTACAAAATTAATCTTATTCTCGTTTACATATTCAATCAACTTTATTGGAAAAGTGAACCGGTTCTCGGGTATAATATTTAAAGTTGCTCCTGCAACTAGCATTACATAGATGTCCAAAGTGGAAACATCAAAATAAAAGGGCACTTGATTACCAATAATATCTTTTTCAGTAATTGAATAAGTCTCAATTACCCATTCAACAAAATTAAATACGCCTCTATGAGAAATTAAGACCCCTTTTGGATTTCCCGTTGATCCTGACGTAAAAATGGAATAAATAGGATCTAAATCTATAACTTGGCTGGATATTTCATCCAATTTATCAATATCCTTCTTAGATAGAATATTAGTAACAACATCCTCAATAACAATAATTTCACCGGTATAACCAAGCTGAACTAACTTCTCTTTATGTTCAGCATCCGAAATTACGCAAGTAGTATTTAATGTATCTAAAATTTTAGATATTCTGTCAATTGGAGATTTTATGTCTAAAGGCACATAAAAATTTCCGCTTTTAAAAATACCCACAAAAGAAATAACCGCCCAACTGCTCTTTGGCATAAACACAGCAATCGGTGTTCTCAAAACATTGCTTTTAGAATATATTTCCGTGGCAATTTTATCTGAAATTTCATCCAATTCTAAAAATGAAACAGTATCTACATTATCATCAATAGCAATCTTATTTGGATGCTTTTTAACAGTCTCTTTTAAATATTCTATTAGATTTACTTTCACGTTACTCATTTTAATAATTTCCCTTAAAGGCTTTTGTTGTTGATTGTCCTTCATTCGTTATTCCTTCACTTTTAAAAACTTTCTTAACCGTTAAAAGTAAAATTTTGAGGTCTACTAGAAATGAAATCTGATCTACATACCAAACATCGTAAACAAATTTATTTTCCCAGCTAATGGAGTTTCTTCCGTTAACTTGGGCCCAACCTGTAATTCCAGGTTTCACTTCATGCCGTCTGTTTTGAAAATCAGAATATAAAGACAGGTATTGCGGTAGTAGTGGTCTTGGACCAATTAAACTCATATCCCCCTTTAACACATTTATTAACTGAGGTAGTTCATCTAACGAAGTTTTACGCACAAAACTCCCTACTTTAGTCAATCGATCGACATCAAGTAATAAGTTTCCATTTCTATCCTTTGCATCGGTCATGGTCTTAAACTTGATGATTTTGAATAACTTTTGATTTTTACCTGGACGTAATTGTAAAAAAAAAGGCTGACCTTGATTTGCTATTATCAACAAAAGGGTTGCAGTTAATAAAACAGGAAATAACAGTAATAGACCAATAAGAGCAGCAATAAAATCTATTTTCCCCTTAATAAAATTTAGATACATTAAACGTTTTGTTTATAAAATTCCACCCACTTTTCAGATATTTTTTGGGCAGAAAAATTACCCAATACATATTCTCTTCCCCCTTTGCCTAATAAGCTCCTTAAATTTTTATCGTTAATTAATTTTTCCATAACAAAATATAGAGAATAAACATCTGCCACTTTATGCCTTAATCCCGTTTTATTTTCAATAATAGTTTCCATTAACCCATATGTATCACTACATATTATTGGTTTTTCCAATAGGGAAGCTTCTATAATACTTGTACCGAAACCTTCTCTATAACTCGGCATACAAAACACATCACACGCTTGCAATAAGCGTTCAGGTTTTGGTGTAACACCATAAAACAAAACAGATTCAATATCTTTTACTTTCTGTTTTACTATTGGTGTCAGATTTTCTTCATCGCCTCCAACTAACAATAACCGAGCATTCACGTGTTTTTTACGCACTCTATTAAAAGCTTCAGCCAGTTCATTAATACCTTTATCAGAATTCATACGTCCTAAAAACATAAAAACCACTTCATTTTCTTTTATTCCTAATTCTTCTCTAACTTCCTTTTTAACAATCGTATCTGGTACAAACCTATTTGTATCTACACCACTTATAGAACCTTTACCTAAAACGAAAGAACTAGTTTTTTTAACGATGCTATTCTTAATTAGAAATAACCTTTGTGAATGACCGTCAACTAAAATATGTGTCGAATTCCATACAGTAAAACGATCTAAAAGCATTAAAAACCTTTTAAACCAACCTTTTTTTGTGTGCCAAACCTGACCTGTAAAAATATGAATTCGCTTGTCTACACCTGCCAAACGCGCTGCTAAAATGCCCAACAAACCAACTTTTGGTGTTACCGTATGAACTGCATCAAACTTTATTTCTCTAAAATAAGCCCTTAAGGAAACTAAAGTACGCAAGTCTTTAATTAAACTTATTTCTCTTGATACTCCTATATTTTTTATTTCTTTTAATGGTATGTCTTTAAAATAAATCAATGCCTCCTTTTCAACACTCGCAACTAAATAGATGTCGAAATAAAGATTTAACTCTTTAATGTGATTTAGAAGAAACACTCTTGCTGTACCAAGAGAAGGAACCACAAAACAAATTTTTTTCCTTTTCATACGAATAATTACTAAGTTATGATAAACCTTTAAATTTATTAAATCAACATCAAAGAATAAAAGCTAGCATAGAAATGATGCCAGAATTCTACTCAGATGAAATTAAATGTTAGGGCTTATTTTTTTTCTTTTATTATAATAATTGATCATAATAAATAAAGTTAATAAGGTTAAGCTAATATAATTTGAATACAAAAAGCATTTAGAAAGCAACAAAGCATTAGCTTCAAAATTTAATTTTATAAATAACCCGAAAAATGCTATTGTTAAGCCTTCTCTTAAGAATCTAAAAAAAAGATAACTCCATCTTTTCTTTATAGAAATTAAATATTGTAGTAAAACAAGACTCGAACAGAAAGGTAAAATTGCATAGATTAAATTTATAAAGACATCGTTTAGGTTTTGTTCAAAATTCCATCCAAAGAGGGAAAAAATTTGGTTAGAAAAAATAAAAAACACAAAACCTACAATTCCTGACAATATTAAATTTAAAAGAACTGTCTTAAATAAAAACTTTTCTTTATGAATCTCAATGGATAAATAAGATAATAAAATGTTGTTTAATAAATTAGGTATAAAAACAATAAACATAACCATTCGCATCGCAACATTATAAATACCTATCTCTTCAAAACTTGCATTTTTTATTAAAATTATTGATGTGATAAAGGCTGTAAGATTAACCAGTAGCTCACCAATACCGATAGGTAAAGAGAACGTATATAATTGTTTTAAATCCTTCTTTACATCAATTAGCTTTCTCTTATTGAAATATTGATTTTCTTTTAAATAAATAAAAACAAACTGTAAAAAGTATTGTAAAAACAACGCTGTAAAAACTCCAACAATGCCATACCGATAGCCCAAAAAGTAGGAAAGCGGCAAATATACTATTGATGCTATAATTACTGACTTAAAATATGTCTTCAAAGACTTTATGCCAATAAAATAGCTTTCAATAAAAACTAAAACAACATTTAATAAGATTGTTAAAGCAAAAATTACAAGAAAAAATAAATTAAAAGAAAAATCATAATTAGCCAATAATTCTTCTCTTACAAAGAAGCTAATTACAAACAACAATACGATAACTATCGCAATAAACTTAATGACACTCAACAGCTTATTTGCACCATCACTTTTATTAAGCGCAGAGAAGTAAATCAAGGATTTATCTCCTCCAAATAAAATAAAAACAAGTAAAACATCAAAAGCTTGTTTTAAAAAAACATATTCCCCAAATAATTTAGGTCCAAAAATACGAGCCAATAGTATCGTAACAATTAAAAAAGTCCCTTTCTGAATAAAATTAGCAACAATTGAAAGAATTCCGTCTCCATATTTTCCTGTAATCCTTTTAATCAATTTTCTTGTCATTCCAAATAGAGCGTCTGTTCTGTTTTATACTTTCCATAAAAACAACCACAATTATTAAAGCCGGAAATATTTTTGACCGATGCCTCATGGCTGTTCCTGAATTTTCTGTTCCTAAAGCAAAGCCTATTGATACTGTTAAAAATAATATAAAAAAAATCTTAGGAAAGATTCTAAACATATTATCCTTAATAATTTTTCTGCTTCTAATGATTATGTAAATTAAGAAATAATAGAACGAACTATCTAATATAATTGCAGCTAAATCCCCCACTCCTCTGACATCGTATGGCATGGGTGAAAAAACGAAATAAATTAATCTTAATGGTATTAAGATTAGGAAATCAACTACAGAATTTATTTTATAATTTCTTAAGTAAGTTGCCCCTCCTTCTTCGATACCACTATTAGATTCATATTTTTCAAGTAAACTTAAGTTTGTATCTGATATTAAAAATGAAAATTTGCCATTCAACATTGAAATGTTATATGCAATTAAAGCAAATGCCAAAGAACAAAATAAAACTAATAAAGTTTTCCTCTTAAAAGAATAATTAAAGCTGTGTTTTTTCACATCCAAAAATAAAAACATAAACCCATAAACTAACAAACTAGCGATCATCCCAGGGTGAAACAATGAACTTAATAATACAAAAAATATGGTTTTAAACATATTAATTCTATTATTCGACATCAACCATTTCGTAAAAAACAACATACTGTAAACAAAGAAAAATTGAATAAGCGCCTCTCTTAATAGTATTGAAGAAAATATTATATTTTGAGGAAAAAAACCATACAATGCTAAAAAAAACAACTTTTTAGAATCCTTTAGTTTAAATAAATCTAAAATTTTGTAGAAAACAAAAATTGACCACATTCCTAAAATCACATTTACGAATTGCGAAAAAAATCTTTGATCACCAATAATCCAATATAAAATTCCCAAAAAATCTGTATACTTTGTATACGAAATTTCTCTCATTCTACTAAGGTCTTCTGATATATATAAGCCCCATTCATAAAACCGCTCCGAATCACCACCACTATGTAAAACAGTACCTATATGTTTTCCATAGTAATCTAAATACAATAAAAACACTCTAAGACAGAAAAAAATAAATATTAAAAATTTAGCTTTATCATCCTTAACAGTTCCTGGAATAACTATAAATACAAAAATCAAAAAGTTAAAAACCACTAAAAAAACTGATAAATACTCAGTATCAATAAAGGATTTAAAGAAAAAAGAGAAAATAGCACTAAAAAATAGTGATATTATAAAAAATTTCTCAGCTGATTTTAAATGTACCATTGTTCTTTTAGATCAAATCTTTTACCTAATTGAAATTCAAACTCTCTCGTTTACTAACGTATAATATCATTTATTTAACAAAAAAGAAACTCTTTAGTTTTTTTGCGCAACCCAATTATCTCTTATCGAATTTAAAAATAGCATTCCAAAAATTTTCCCAACAGCTATAATAAGTCCCAGAAAAGTCCAGGAAATTAAAATTATTAGTTTGCTGGGTCCTGATTTTTTAATAGGAATTACAACGGGTTGTAAAATGGTAAAAACGGGTGTATCTTCTTTTACTTGAATTTGTTGCGACTCTAATTGTTTTGCTAATTCAGAATATACCTCAAAGACTAAGTCGTATTGTGCCTGATATTGCGCACCCTTTGTCTGAGCTCTAGAAGAATTAGAAAAAAGGTTTTGATCTTGATAAGAAGCTAGTTTCGCTTGAATTTCTTTAAATTCTTTTTCTTTTTCCGAGTACCGTTCCTGAACAAAATCTAATTTATTTTTTGATTTATTTACTTTAAAATCAATAATATATTTTTGTAATAACTCCTGAGTTTTTAATGTCAATTCAGCTGCAGCTATTGGTTCTGACATCGTTGAACTAATGGATATATAACCATCTTTTTTATTTACATTTAAGGAAACCTCACTTTTTAAATTTTCAATTAATTGTTTCCCCTCTGCAGTAATGCTAAAAATTTTACTTCCGGTATCCGTTATATAATTGGATGCGGTAGTTTGTTTTTTCTCCTTAAAACTATTTAGAATCACATTAGGTAAGCCAATTGTATATTTTTTAATCGTAGCTAATACGCCTGGTTTATGGATTTCTAAATAGTATTTCTCATAGGTGACTTTTCCTTTAATTCCCTTAATGGTTAAAGGGGTTTGGATAAGTTCTTTTTGAAAAGAAATACTACTCAATATTTGTGGGTATAACCTCGGTGAAATTTCAGATTCTCCGTTGCTCGTCCCTCCTAAATTAACACCAGCTAAAGCTGCTAAACCCCCTAAACTACCTCCTACTTTACTACCTCCACTAGTTTGTGGAACAATAACCGTAGAAGCTGTATATCTTTTAGGAGAAAATATTGCGATAAAAAGTCCTATGAGCATAAAGAGTAAAGTAATCCCTATTACCTTTCTTCTAACCTCCCAAACAGTTTTTAGATGTGTAACTATTGCCAGTATATCCATTCCTTTTTATTTAGTAAACCTATTCATTTCTAGTGCATTATTCTTTTTCATTACTACAGGTAACAAATTACTACTTAATCAGCGCATTAATCAAGAGTCCAAGTGTAGAAACCCCGGTAGTTATGGCAATAACTTCTTGTATTGGTAACCTACGACGTTTAATTTTATTAGGCACAACAATTAAAGCACCAGGTTTAATCTTAGGGTATGATTTAAAACAAAGAAAACT
>Ga0209712_10003112_pt1 | contig 13515 bp, 12 predicted proteins | sample ArcOceMetagenome_FD_187443 | JGI IMG/M metagenome (GOLD analysis project Ga0209712, IMG submission 187443) | Marine eukaryotic phytoplankton communities from Arctic Ocean - Arctic Ocean - Greenland ARC118M Metagenome (SPAdes) (version 2) | ecosystem: Environmental > Aquatic > Marine > Oceanic...
ATTTGTAATAATGCTGTGGGAACATCAATTAAAATTTTAGATAAACCTTTTTGAATGGTTAACGTATCAAAAAAACGATTTGCCAATTCTGGCGGATAATAATTACGTAATTCGGTCATTTTTATTTTTGGAAAGCGGTAGCTCAACTCAAAAGAAGCTCTTACAAAAATTCTTTGCTGAATAGTTTCTATAATTCTAAGTTGCATTAATTGTAGGGCGCCAGAGAAAATAACTCCAGAAGTTACCACAATAACCAAAATTATCCAAGAAGTAGAAATTTGCGCTCCTTGTATTAAGTTAATAATTGCCTGAATTCCTAAAGGCAATGAAAGTGCTACTACACCCCCAAAAATAGCATAATAGAAGATTTGAAAAATATCTTTTTTTTCTAATTGTAAAAGACCAGTAAACCTTTTCCAGGGTGTAAGTTGTTTGTTATCCATGTTTATTTCAACGTATTTTCAACAAGGTGTATAAAAAAAGATGTGGTTGTTTTTCCGTCTTTACAATTTGTGATAGAAGGGAAATGTTCATTTAAAAAGTTTTGGTGCAAACCACCTTCTAAAATAGAACTTGCCAAACTTAAGGCAAATAAGTAATTTGGTTTTATAGCTAAAATCATTTTTTCTAATCGCGTAATTAATCTTTTGTAAATCTCAAAATAACCCTCTTTATTTTCTATATCCACTTCTTTGGTTAAGAAAGATTTTGAGCTTTCGTTTACTATAATTTTATATAGAATTACTTCATTAATATGAGAAAAATCACTGTCTATTGCAATGGTCTTTGTAACTACTTCAATCGCTTTTTCTAACTTTGCTTTAGGTGCAGAGATGCTAAAGGTTTCTATAACCAATTGATACTCTAACCAGGCCCAATACCAAGAGGATAAATACAATAAAAGTTTGTGTTTGCTTTCAAAATATCTATAAATAGAGCTTTCGTTAGAACCAATCTTAAGTCCTAATTTTTTAAAAGTAAAATTATCAAACCCAATTTCATGTATTAGCAGAATACTATGTTCAACAATTCTTTTACCTAAGTCCGATGTTTCTGGGTCTTTTAAATAAATTTGAGCAGGAACAGCAATTTTTAAAACAGATAATAAATTCTTCATAATAAAATATTAGTATTTAGTGCAAATATAATAGTAATACTATCATTTTGGAATGTTTTACTATTTGTTTTCTAAACTTTAACATTTTATGGTAGATAGGGATTAGAAGTAAAATAGTAATTTAAGAACTTATAGCATAGGGGTTATAGCACTTAAAACTAACCTAATTAATGTTTTACTAATTGTATTTTAAGTAGTATATTTGCAACTAAGACAGAATGCACTTCGATTATTCCACAAGTTAACTTTAACTTTGATTTTGAATTTATGAGTTTAGTATTTTATCTTAATCAAGAATAATAACATAAAACCAGTAGTATTTTAATGGCCAAATCGCAGCAAACATTTAGTAAGAGTGAAAAGGAAAAGAAACGTTTAAAAAAGCGTTTGGATAAGCAAAAGAAAATGGACGCTAGAAAAGCGGACAAAGATGAGAACGGTTCAACGGGAATTCAATTTGCATATGTAGATCATAACGGAAACTTAACAGACACTCCGCCAGATCCAGAATTAAAAGTAGAATATGAACTGGAAGATATTCAGATTTCTGTAACTAAAAAGGAAGATTTACCAGAAGAAGATCCTGTTAGAAAAGGTAAAGTTTCTTTCTTTGATACTTCTAAAGGTTTTGGTTTTATTATTGATATGGAAAACAATGAAAAATATTTCACACACGTAAGTGGTTTAATAGATGACATTGCAGAGAATGATAAAGTCTCTTTTGAATTAGAAAGAGGAATGCGTGGTATGAATGCAGTAAAAGTTACAAAGATTTAATTCTTTTTTTAAATATATAAAGCCTTTTCATTTTAATGAAAAGGCTTTTTTTTTTAATTTTATAATACTAAAATAAATATTTTAAGCATTATAAAACTCCATGCTATCTATAATCAAATCTTCCTGTACTTTACAATCTAGTTTGTAATCTTCAAAATCTTTTAGAAGTACAAAGTTTACTTGACCGTTTACATTTTTTTTATCATGTTTTAGCAATTCCATGATTCCAGTAAAATCATCTGTTAAAAGAGCTGTTTTACTATAAATAGACAAAACAAGATCTTTTACTTCTTTTACTTTTTCTGCTGGAAACCCTAATAATTTAGCCGACATAAAGCATTCACAGACCATTCCAATAGCGATCGCTTCTCCATGGGTAAGGCTTTCTTTGTCGTCAGATTCTAAGTAAAAAGATTCAATAGCATGACCTAAAGTATGACCGAAATTTAAAATTTTACGAATATTTTGTTCTTTAGGATCCTTTAAAACTACTTCGTTTTTTATTTCAATAGATCTAAATATTAAATCTTCAATCTTTAAATCTTTGTTGTTTTTTATTTCATTAAATAAGGTAATATCATAAGTAATCCCATATTTAATAATTTCCGCAGTACCAGACTTAATTTCCCTTTCAGAAACTGTAGTTAAATAAGAGGTATCTACTAATACCATTTCAGGATTTGCAAACAATCCAATCTGATTTTTTAACACTCCTAAATCTACGCCTGTTTTTCCACCAACAGAGGCATCAACCATAGATAATAACGTAGTAGGTATATTTACAAAATCAATTCCACGTTTAAAGCAGGAAGCTACAAAACCTCCTAAATCCGTAATAACTCCACCGCCTAAAGTGATAATCAAACTCTTTCTATCTCCACCTAATTCTGTAATCGCATTCCAAACACCAATACAGGTTTCTAAATTTTTATTTATTTCTCCAGATTCAATTTCAATAACCTCAATTCTCTTATCTGTTTGTAAATTCGGAATAAATTTAGGATAACAAGATTTAAAAGTATTCTCATCTACCAAAATAAAGAGTGTAGAATAGTTGTTTTCCGCAATTAAATTGGATAATGAATTGTATCCTTTGTCCTGGAAATGAACGGGATAACTAATAGCTTGAATGGAATTCATGTTAAAATTATTGAGTGTGCAAATTAAACAGATTTTTTCGAATTATATATAATCTTGAGGTATATTTGTTATAATTAAAAATCGATTGAATGAAACTTTTTGATAATACCGAAATCGCATTTTCCTTGAAAACATATTCTGAGTTAGAGAGAGCTTATTTTTTGTTTAAAATGATTCAAAACCAACCAATGGTTCGAATAGGAACCGCGGTAACAAATTTTGCTTTAAAAGCAAAATTACCAGTAGAGGGATTAATTCGTGCTACTGTTTTTGATCATTTTTGTGGGGGTACAAATGAAGAAGATTGTTTGCCAAGCATTGAGAAGTTATATACTAAAGGAGTTTCTTCTGTACTAGACTATTCTGTAGAAGGTAAAGAGGAGGAAAGCGAGTTTAATGATACGGTTACAAAGATTTTAAAAATTATTAATTTTGGACAAGAAAGAAAATCAATTCCATTTGCAGTATTTAAACCTACAGGTTTTGGACGCTTTGCGATTTTTCAAAAAGTAACAGAAAAAATAGCATTAACAGTAACCGAAGAAGCAGAATGGCAGCGAGTAATAGTTCGTTTTCATACCGTTTGTAAAGCTGCTTTTAAAAATAATGTACCTTTATTAATTGATGCGGAGGAAAGTTGGATGCAAGGAGCTGCAGATACTTTAATAGAAGAAATGATGGAAACCTATAATAAGGAAAAAGCCATTATTTTTAACACGCTGCAAATGTATCGCCATGACCGTTTAGATTATCTAAAGGTTTTGACAGAAAAAGCAAATCAAAAGGGATTTCATATTGGGATGAAGGTAGTGCGTGGAGCGTATATGGAGAAAGAACGCTATAGAGCTAAAGAAAAAGGATATAGTTCTCCTATTTGCGCAGATAAACAAGCTACAGACCTTAATTACGATTCTGCTATAATATTTATGATGGAGCAGCCAAATATGGCCTTGTTTGCAGGCACCCATAATGAAGAAAGTACATATTTATTAATGGACCTGGCAAAAAAACACAACATTTCCAAGGAAGACAACCGTCTGTGGTTTGGACAATTATATGGTATGAGTGATAATATTAGTTTCAATTTATCTGAAGTAGGGTATAATGTAGCAAAATACCTTCCTTTTGGACCTGTTAGAGACGTTATGCCGTATTTGATAAGAAGAGCAGAAGAAAATACTTCAGTAGCAGGACAAACAAGTAGAGAGTTAAATTTGATAGGTGCAGAGCGTAAACGTAGAAAAGTATAATGCAAAGCATAGATGAAATTAAAGAATTGCTGCACAAGAACAAGCTGAGATTGTATCAAGAATTGTCTCAGAGCAAAGAAGCAATGTATTTAATTAAAAAGTCTACGCATGCTAACTTATCAGAAGAAGAGAAGTTAAAAATTAAGGTACAACTCTTAGATATTTGCAAAGCAATACCAGCCTTTGCCGTGTTTATGCTTCCAGGTGGTGCACTTTTATTACCTTTATTAATAAAGCTAATTCCAGATATTTTGCCATCTGCATTTCAAGAAAACCCACCAAGACAAAAATAATTTCAAAGGCATAAATAAGTGTTTTTTTTGTATTTTCAAGACTTACGAATGCTTACTTGTGTTTAAGTATAGCAAAGTAAATACTACTGAAAACAGATGTTTATGCGTTTTGCAACAATTTATTCACCTTCAAAAGTCAAAAAAAACGGTTAGAATTCGTTTAAATTGTATTGAATCAACTACTTTTGCACGAAATTTAAGAAAGCACGCATGCATCAAATTAGAAATATTGCTATTATAGCCCATGTCGATCACGGGAAAACAACCTTAGTTGACAAGATTATTGATCAAGCAAAAATCTTAGACGATCGTAAAGAACGTAAAGATTTATTGTTAGATAATAACGATTTAGAACGTGAAAGAGGAATTACAATTCTTTCTAAGAACGTTTCTGTAATGTACAAAGGCACAAAAATCAACGTAATTGATACCCCTGGTCACGCCGATTTTGGTGGTGAAGTAGAGCGTGTATTAAAAATGGCTGATGGTGTTTTATTACTAGTAGATGCATTCGAAGGGCCAATGCCACAAACTCGTTTTGTATTAGGTAAGGCTTTAGACTTAGGTTTAACTCCTATTGTTGTTGTAAATAAAGTAGACAAAGAGAACTGTACTCCTGACATTGTTCATGAAAAAGTTTTTGATTTAATGTTTGCATTAGAAGCAACAGAAGAGCAATTAGATTTTGCAACTGTTTATGGTTCTGCAAAAAACAATTGGATGAGCACAGATTGGAGAAACGAAACAGACAATATCATCCCTTTATTAGATGCAGTTTTAGAATCTATACCTGCAACTAAATACAACGAAGGTACGCCACAAATGCAGATTACTTCTTTAGATTTTTCATCTTTTACAGGTAGAATTGCTATCGGACGTGTATTTCGTGGAGATTTAGAAGTTGGTAAAGACTATATGTTATGTAAGGCTGACGGTTCTACTAAAAAAGTAAGAATTAAAGAATTACACGTATTCGAAGGAATGGGTAAAATTCAAGTAGAGAAAGTACCTTGTGGAGATATTTGTGCAATTACAGGTATTGATGGATTTGAAATTGGTGATACAATTGCAGATTTAGAAAACCCAGAAGCATTGCCAAGAACAGAAATAGACCAACCTACTATGAGTATGTTGTTTACAATTAACAATTCTCCTTTCTTTGGTAAAGAAGGTAAATTTGTTACTTCGCGTCACATTCGTGACCGTCTGTTTAAAGAATTAGAAAAAAACTTAGCATTAAAAGTTGAAACTACCGATAGTGAAGATAAATTCAACGTTTTTGGGCGTGGAGTTTTACACTTGTCTGTTTTAATTGAAACAATGCGTAGAGAAGGATATGAATTACAAGTGGGAAGACCACAAGTAATTTTAAAAGAAATTGATGGTAAGAAACATGAGCCAATGGAAACATTGTCTATTGATGTACCAGAAGATATGGCCTCTAAAGCAATTAACTTAGTATCTCTTAGAAAAGGTGATATGTTGATTATGGAGCCTAAGGGAGATTTACAACACTTAGAATTTTCAATTCCTTCGAGAGGATTGATTGGTTTAAGAAATAGAATTTTAACAGCTACAGCTGGTACTGCAATTATTAACCACAGATTTAGTGAATATGGTCTTTATAAAGGAGACTTTACTGAAGAAGTAAAAGGAGCGATTGTTTCTTCTGCAGCTGGTAAAGCAACAGCATATGCATTAAATCGTTTACAAGATAGAGGACGTTTCTTTATCGATGTAAACCAAGAGATTTATATTGGCCAAGTAATTGGAGAAAATAGTAAATCTGATGAAATGGCAGTAAACTTAATTAAAGGAAAGCAATTGACAAACATGCGTAAATCTGGTACAGATGAAGCTATGAAAATTGCACCGAAAGTAGATTTCTCTTTAGAGGAAAATATGGAATATATTAAGTCAGATGAGTACTTAGAAGTAACTCCAGAAAACTTAAGAATGCGTAAAATTGTCTTTAAAGGATAATTTTTAAAAGCATAAGATATTAAAAAAGCTCAAGATAAAAATCTTGAGCTTTTTGCATTTATTTGTTTATTTATCTAAATTCCAACGATATCCAAAAGTAAGCATACCTCTAGATCCAAAAGAAATACCTGAATCAGTTTCAAATGGATTCACTTCTAAAGAAGTAATCCAATACCCGTTTTTTTGGGGTGCAAAAGTAGCTTGTGTATATAAGTGAAATGGAAAAGGTCTAATACCAAACGTGAGGTTTGTATTGTTAATTCTTTTACCAATTCCTATTTTACCTGTTACTAAAGTAGGAAAGGCAAAACCGCCTTCATATTCTAAAATAAAATTATTTTCATTAATTAAGGTTTTCCCCCAAAGTACAGAGGTTCCTGGAAAAGGAATTCCTTCATCATCGATAAAGGCAACACCAAAATTCCATTCTATAAAAGAATTTTCACTGGACCATTTAGAAGTTTCTTGCGCACTACTCGAATTCATGAAAAAGAAAAGTAAGACAGTAACTAAAAGAAATTTTTTCATATTATTTAATTGAGGTATAAATTATAAAAAGTATTTTAATGCTTTATGATTGCTATTAGCATACATAAATATAGTAAATAAAATAACACTATAAGCGTGATTACCAAGTATTTATTAATCAAGGTTAAAGAAATTACTATTTTAAGATATTAACATTATAATATGTGTAAAAAAAAGACTTTTGTAGAAATATTAAATAAGATTAATACTTCTTTAAAAACACTTTTTTAGAGCGCAAAGAAATTAAGCCTAAAACAGGACCAATTGCCAATAACAAATAAACAAAAATAGAATTTGTAGAATGGTATTGAGCGCTTACCAATTGTATGCTAAGAATGGTAATTGAGAAACCAATGCAGTTTACAATCGTAATTGCTGTTCCCTTGTCTGACTTATGAGCATTTTGTGCAACTAAAGTCAGCACATGTTTATGGTCATGATTTGGATACTTAAATGTCGCAGATAAAAATAGTTTGTCAATTCCGGCATTCAGTATAATTTAAATGACCCTGAACAAGGTATTTAGGGAAAAAAGTTTTTTTATTAATAACAACTGTTTTTTTTGGATGCGTTTCTCTGTTCTCTGATAGAATGAACTGCGTTGTTTTTTGCTCATTTTCTAAAAGAGATAAGTTGTTTTACCTAATTATTATTCTTTCAATTACAAATCTATAAATTGCGCCCTAGTGCGCGTATCAAAGTTTACATTGGTACATGTGCGAGTGGTTTTTAGTTGCAGAAACCTAAAAAAAAGGGAGCTTTACCGTTTCTAAAGCTCCCTTTTCTTGTTATCATTTTATAATTAATCGATGTTCCGATCATCTCCAGGTCTGGGAGATTTAAAAACGTCCATTCCCTCTTCTCTGTGGTCTACTATTTGTTCTCTTATAAATTTACGAAATTCTCGATTGCTCTGACCTTGTTGCTTAGAAAACTCTGCAACAGTCTTTGTGATTCCTCTAGTCTTGGTGTTCAAATATATTACGCTCATTGGTACTTGTTTTAATTACTAATTAGGATTCTTATTTTGATATTGGTGCACTGCGTGCATAAAGACATTAGGGGTTCCAAAATTTACAGGCAAAATAGCGCTGCTTTGTGCTTATAACTAGAAACACTGTTTTTGCAGAAAGTAATACAAGGGGATTGTTATTGAAACGCACGAATGCGGGTAACAGCATGCTTGTAAAATTGCTAATATTGCGATGGTATTGGGCGGTGTGTGCTGTTGTCTTTGCCTGTGAAGTTAGAAAAACGGTAGTACTCTACTTTGGTGAAAAGAGCATTTCAGACCTATACAGAATTGCATTGTGCCATTGAAAAGTTCAAGAAAAAAGATTTTAGTACCGTTTAAAGACTTGGTCGTGTTAAAATTAACAGGAAAGTATGTAACCCTTTGGATTGGCAAGGACGGTTGACGTGTAGTGTCTCAATACATGGTTCTTTTGTTCTAGGATTATCCCTTAAAAACCGAAGGTATTGCTGCTTTTTTAGCTTGAACAAACTTAGATAAAATAATTGGGAGCGTCTATTTTAACAAGGATTCTTTTTAAATATTTAAAAAACCCTTTTAAATTACTTAATACGCTTTATTTTAGAATATAATCTCTTTAAAGGTGAAATATAAATTTTATAGATTTTCAACAAACCCCAAGAATAGCATTTTTGAGACTGTATGAATTTAAAATGAGTTTAATTTGTGCTATTATATGATTTTAAAAAGTGTATGTAGCCATATTTTAAATAAATACTGAAGACGTTATGTAAAATAAATAAACTGCACTTAACTATAACCTCTTTTTAGTTTCTATGGCAAGTAGTCCGAAAATAGGACCAATTGCCAATAACAAATAAACAAAAATAGAATTTGTAGAATGGTATTGAGCGCTTACCAATTGTATGCTAAGAATGGTAATAGAAAATCCGATACAATTCACAATGGTTAAAGCAGTTCCTTTGTCTTTTTCAGGTGCATTTTGTGCAACTAAAGTAGAAAATAGAGCAGAATCTGCAATAACAACCATTCCCCAGAAGAGTAAAAAGAGCAGAAAAATTGTTTCATTTGATATTATAAAAAAGAGTGGTGAGACCAAACAACAAATACAAGAGAGTAAAAGTACAGAGAAAGCGGTTCTTTTAGTTCCAAATTTGGCAGCCAAATAACTTCCTAAAACACAGGAAATACTTCCAATGCCAATAATAAAAAAAGAAAGCAAAGGGATATTAAATTGCACTTTAGCATACATATCTGAATAGGTTTTTAGTAAAATGGGTACAAATGCCCAAAAGGTATATAGCTCCCACATATGTCCAAAATAACCAAAAGAAGCCTTTCGAAAATCTCTATTTTTAAATATTTTAAAACAAATGGTAAGATCTAAAGAGGTTCCTTTTTTACGGTATGGTCCGTTATTTACAAAAATTACTAGCAGACAACCGCCAAAAATAGACAGACCAGAAATAGATAATAGCACCGTTTCCCAGGAAAAAGAATGCATGCTATCTTTTAATAAATGTGGTAATGCAGTTCCTAAAACTAAAGCACCTACTAAAAAACCTAAAGCGTTTCCTAATCCTTTTCGGTAATAATCTGTAGCAATTTTCATGCCTATTGGATAAATTCCTGCTAAGAAGAAACCTGTTAAAAAACGTATAATTAGTAAGGTGGATACTGTATTAAACTGAAAAATTAAACCTGCATTGCAAAGTGCACCTAGTGAAGCACATAAAAAAAAGACTTTAGATGGAGAGAATCGATCTGCAATTGTAAAGAGTGCAAACAATAACGTTCCAGTAATAAAACCAAATTGCACTGCAGAAGTTAAATTTTCTAAAGCACTATTAGGTAAACTGAAATTTTCAATCAAATCATTTAATACTGCATTGCCTGCAAACCATAAAGAGGTGCAGCAAAATTGTGAAATAACGATAATTGGAAGAATTCTTTTATGATGTTTCATTTATATTGCGAATCTATTGAAAAGAATGCAACATTCAAATTAAAAATTTCTTAGAAATCAGATTCTTTATATATCTTTGAGTAGATGAAAAAAGTCAAAATTATAGAATGTCCAAGAGATGCCATGCAAGGCATAAAATCGCATTTTATTCCTACAGATAAAAAAGCATTGTATATCAATACGCTTTTAAATGTAGGTTTTGATACCATAGATTTTGGTAGTTTTGTTTCTCCAAAAGCGATACCCCAAATGCGGGATACTGCCGCGGTTTTGGCAAAGTTAGAGTTGTCTAAAACAGACAGTAAATTATTGGCAATTATAGCTAATGTTAGAGGCGCAGAAGATGCTGCACAGTTTGAAGAAATAAACTATTTGGGGTATCCGTTTTCTATTTCAGAGAATTTTCAAATGCGAAATACACACAAAACCATTGCAGAATCGATTGCAGCATTAGATGAAATTTTAAATATTGCAGACAAATCTAAAAAAGAAGTAGTTGCATATTTATCAATGGGCTTTGGTAATCCTTATGGAGACCCTTGGAATGTAGATATTGTGGGCGAATGGACAGAGAAATTGTCTAAAATGGGTGTGAAAATTTTATCACTTTCAGATACAATTGGCAGTTCTACGCCAGAAGTTATCGCCTATTTATTTTCGAACTTAATTCCTGCTTATTCAGCAATTGAATTTGGTGCGCACTTGCATACCACACCAGACAAATGGCATGAAAAAGTGAATGCCGCTTTCAAAGCAGGTTGCAATCGTTTCGACGGAGCTATTAAAGGCTACGGCGGTTGCCCAATGGCAAAAGATGAATTAACGGGTAATATGCCAACAGAAAAATTACTCTCTTATTTTACAGAACAAAAAGCCTTTACAAACATAAAACCCATGAGTTTCGAAAGTGCTTACAACAAGGCCTTAGAAGTTTTCGATTAAGGTTACATTCATCTAACAGGGTTTGTTATTTTATAAAATCAAGAATTAGGCGGTTAATTTCTAAAGGTTTTTCTTCCTGAATAAAATGTTTTGCATCAATAATATGAATGTTCTTTTCATCAATATGCATTCCTTTTATCAGTTTTTCTTTTTGAGGCGCTATTTGCAACATCTTGTCATGCTTGCCCCAAATAATCGCAACCGGAATTTCTAAACTTTCGATTACATTTGTATTGTCTGGAAAAAGATTGCAAGTCTTACTAAAAAAGTAATACATTCCTTTTGTTTTTCCTTCTAATAGTGGTTTTTTGTAGCCTTCTATGGCTGTTTTAGTTAAGTTGTTTGCTACCAATCCGCTTTTAAATAAGCCCTTAAGAAGCAGGTTTGTTGTAACACCATTTCTATACAACCACATGCTAAATGTAGAAATAATGCCTTTTTTCATTTTAATAGGAGGATGAAATCCTTCTTCATAAACAATGGTATTCAGTAAAATTAATTTTGCTACACGCTTTTTATCTTGCTTTAGCAACTCCCAAGTCCAAAGGCCTCCAGCATCATGTGTAACGTGCGTCCACGTATTAATCTTTAAGTAATTCATTAATTCTAAAATTCTTTTTCCATGCTGTTTTGCGCTGTAGATATCGTAACCATCTGGGTTGGCACTACTTCCAAATCCAAGCATATCGGGTGCAATTACTCTATATCCATCACTTATAAGACCGTCAATCATTTTGCGATACAGCCAAGAAGATGTAGGGATACCATGTAGCAATAAAATTACTTTACCTTCTCCTTTGTCAATATATTTGAGAGTTCCATCAGAAGATAAAAAAGATTTTTGACTATTTCTAAAGTTAGCATACGTAAGAGTCGTGTTGTCTGTCATTTGATTATTTGATGCACAGCCAAAAAATAGAAATCCAAAAAGTAAGGTAGGGATACATTGTATTTTCTTCAATTTCATAATTTAATTGCTTTTATGGACGATAAAAATAGATAATTAAAGAAAACTATTTACTTTTATCAAAAATTAAATGCATAAATGAGATTCATAAAATTACTTACCTACTTTTTTTCGATGCTGTTACTTGTTTCTTGTGCTTCAAAAAAACAAAATAAAAAAGATGATAGAAAAATAGACTTTACTTTTCTGCAATTAAATGATGTCTATGAAATTGCCCCAATACAAGGTGGTGCTTTTGGCGGAATGGCAAGGGTAGAAACGGTACATAAAGATTTATTGAAAGAAAACAAGAACACGATGCTTTTTATGGCAGGAGATTTTCTAAACCCTTCTTTAATAGGAACTTTAAAAGTAGGGGGTGAGCGTGTAAAGGGAAAACAAATGGTAGAAGTAATGAACGCCATGAATTTTGATTTGGTAGCTTTTGGAAATCATGAGTTTGATGTTTCTAAAGATGCTCTTCAAAAAAGACTGAATGAAAGTAATTTTCCGTGGATTTCTGCCAATGTAAAATTAAAGACAAAAGATACGGTGAGTTCTTTTTACAAAGAAAGAAAGGGCAAAAAACAACCGGTACATAAAACCTTTGTAAAAGAGTTTACAGATGCAGACGGCACTAAAATAAAAATAGGGTTTATAAGTGTTTGTATACCATCTAACCCTAAAGATCATGTGGAGTACGGAAATATGTTTGCAGAAGCAAAAGCGTCTTATGAAGCTTTAAAAGACCATGTAGACGTAGTCTTTGGATTGACCCACGTAAAATTAGCTAATGATAAAAAAATTGCAAAGCTGTTACCTAACTTGCCTTTAATTATGGGCGGACATGAACACGAAAATAGTATTAATTTTGTGGGTAATGTGCAGATTTCTAAAGCAGATGCTAATGCTAAAACGGTTTTTGTGCATCGAATTTCTTATGATAAAAAAACGAAGAAGACTTTGGTAACTTCAGAATTAAAAGAAATTAATACCGCTATTAAAGAGGATAAAAAAGTAGCTGCTATTGTAACGAAATGGCAAGATATCTTAAATACAAAGTTAAAAGATATTATCAGCAATCCTGCTGAAGTTATTTACACTGCAAATATTCCTTTAGACGGTCGAGATGCACCTATTAGAAGTACACAAACTAACTTAGGTTTAGTTATCACAAAAGCAATGTCTTTTGGGTTTAATGATGCCGTAGATGCCGCTCTTGTAAATGGTGGCTCTATTAGGATAGATGATCAATTAAGTGATGCCATTACTGCAGTAGATATTTTTAGAGTATTGCCTTATGGAGGTGCTGTTTTAAAAGTAGATATTACAGGACGCTTGCTTAAACGGGTTTTACAATATGGAAAACTAGCAGAAGGCACAGGTGCTTATTTACAAAGATACAATGCTGTTTTGGTCGATAAGGTTTGGTATATTAGAGGGAAATCATTAAATGAAACTAAGACCTATACCGTTGCTTTCTCAGAGTACTTATTAAAGGGCTTCGACATTCCTTTTTTATCAGACAAAAGTGCGGGTGTTTTAAAGATTTATAAACCTTTAGGAAAAGAGTTGTCTA